>Ga0193702_1000041_pt1 | contig 54266 bp, 31 predicted proteins | sample U3a1metaG_FD_143060 | JGI IMG/M metagenome (GOLD analysis project Ga0193702, IMG submission 143060) | Soil microbial communities from a riparian zone of the East river system, Colorado, United States - U3a1 | ecosystem: Environmental > Terrestrial > Soil > Riparian zone | place: USA: East River... | reverse complement strand
AGCGGCTCGGCATCCTTCTGCGCCTTGCGCCAGGCCTTTTCGACTTCCGGATTCTTGGTGTTCACGCCGTATTCGGTGATGCCGTCGATGCTGATGTCGACCGCGTCGGTGGTGTAGAACCAGCCGCGCCAGAACCAGTCGAGGTCCGTGCCCGAAGCATCTTCCATGGTGCGGAACAGGTCGGCCGGGGTTGGACGCTTGAACTTCCAGCGCTGCGCATACTCGCGGAAGGCGAAGTCGAACAGCTCGCGCCCGAGAATGGTCTCGCGCAGGATGTTGAGCGCGGTGGCCGGCTTGGCGTAGGCGTTATACCCGCGTTGCACCACCGACTCCGAGTTGGTCATGATCGGCACCTGGTTCTTGCTGCGCATGTAGTCGACGATCGCGCGCGGCTCGCCGCGCACCAGCGGATACTCCGGTTCCCAGGCCTGCTCGGCCAGGTACTGCACGAAGGAGTTGAGGCCCTCGTCCATCCAGGTCCACTGGCGCTCGTCGGAGTTGACGACCATCGGGAAGTAGTTATGGCCCACTTCGTGGATGATCACGCCGATCAGGCCGTACTTGGTGCGCTTCGAATAGGTGCTCTCGCCGGTCTTCTTGTCCTTGGTCGGACGCCCGCCGTTAAACGAAATCATCGGGTATTCCATGCCGCCCACCGCGCCGTTGACCGAGATCGCAACCGGGTAGGGGTAGTCGAAGGAATACTTGTTGTACTGCTCGATGGTGTGGATCACCGCCGCGGTCGAATACTGCTCCCACAAGGGATTGGCTTCCTTCGGATAGAACGACATGGCCAGCACGTCGGTGCCGCCCTTCTTGTAGCCTTGCGCATCCCAGATGAACTTGCGGCTGGTGGCGAACGCGAAATCGCGCACGTTGCTGGCCTTGAAGTGCCAGGTCTTGGTGGCGCCGCTGCGCTGCTTCTCGGCCGCTTCGGCCTCGGCCTGGCTCACGATGATCACCGGCTTGGCGCTGGTGCGGGCCTGCTTCAGGCGCTCGCGCTGGGCTGCGCTGAGCACCGCGTCCGGGTTCTGCAGCTCGCCGGTGCTGGCCACGATATGGTCGGCCGGCACCGTCAACTGGATGTCGTAGTCGCCGAATTCGAGGGTGAACTCGCCGTCGCCCAGGTACTGCTTGTTCTGCCAGCCGTAGGTATCGTAGTAGGCCGCCATGCGCGGATACCACTGGGCGACTTCGAACAGGTCGTTCTTGTCTTCGTCGAATTTCTCGTAACCGGAGCGCCGCCCCAGCACGTTGAACTCGGGGACGTTGAAGCTCCATTCGACGTTGAAGGAGAGGCGCGTGCCGGGCTTCATCGGCTGCGGCAGGTCGATCCGCATCATGGTGCGGTTGATGGTGAACTTGAGCGGCTTGCCGTCGCTGCCGGTCACGCTCTTGAGCTTGACGCCGCCTTCGAAGCTGCGGCTCTCGTAGATGAAGCGCAGCGCCTCGTAGTGCACGCCGTCTTCCGCGCCGCGCGCCTTGCTCCAGGCCTCGCGCGAGGGCAGGGTGGCGCTGATGCGGTTGTCCGAATCGCCGCGGAACATGTTCTGGTCCAGCTGCAGCCACAGGTAGGACAGGGTGTCGGGCGAGTTGTTGTGGTAGGTGATGGTCTCGGCGCCGCTGACCGCGCGTTTGGCCTCGTCCAGCGAGGCGCGGATCGTGTAGTCGGCGCGCTGCTGCCAGTAGGCGTGGCCGGGCGCGCCGGAGGCGGTGCGGACGGTGGTCGGGGTGGGCAGCAGTTCGTCGAGCTGGCGGAACTTGTCGTCGAACGGTTCGGCGGCGAAGGCCGAGGCGGTGAGGAACAGGGCAGCGAGGCAGAGCGGCAAGCGGTTCATGGTCGTCGTGGTAGGTGGTTTGCTGGTGCTGGAATGGAGAACCGGCAGCGGCGCGAGGTGCGCGGCTGCCGGCCGTTTGCTGTTTAACTCGACCGAGGCTTATTCAGCCTTGGGCTTGTCTTTCGCGTCCTTCGACTTCAGCGGCGTGTTGAAGTCTTTCATCAGGTCGCCCTGGCCACGCTCGGCCTTGTACAGCTCCACGCGGGACGGGGTGATCTTGCGCGGCCACGAGTTGTTGCTGGTGTCGATGTCGGCGGTCTCCCAATACGGGTCCTGGGTCAGGCCCACCATCGGCTCGTCGGTGACGATCAGCTTGGTGATCTTCTTCGACGAATAGCGCCACACTTCGGCCGGGATGCGCTCGATGTACTTCTTGCCGCTCTTGAGTTCGATCTCCAGGATCAGCGGCATCACCAGCCCGCCGAGATTCGAGAAGTCCACCAGGTACAGGTGTTTGCCCTGCGCCAGCAGCGCCTTCTCCCAGTCTTCCAGGCCGCCGACGGTTTCGGCGTACTTGTTGCGGTCCGCGTTGGTGACGGTGAACTCGTCGTGTTCGTTATAGAAGTCCTTCAGCTCGGGGTGGCCGTCGACCTTGTAGGCCATGCTGCCCTTGTTGCGCTGTTGCGTCACGGAGAGCGGCTCGGCATCCTTCTGCTCCTTCTTCCAGGCCTTCTCGATTTCCGGATTCTTGGTGCTCACGCCGTACTCGGTGATGCCGTCGATGCTGATGTCGACCGCGTCGGTGGTGTAGAACCAGCCGCGCCAGAACCAGTCGAGGTCCGTGCCGGAGGCGTCTTCCATGGTGCGGAAGAAGTCGGCCGGGGTCGGACGCTTGAACTTCCAGCGCTGCGCATACTCGCGGAAGGCGAAGTCGAACAGCTCGCGGCCGAGAATGGTCTCGCGCAGGATGTTGAGCGCGGTGGCCGGCTTGGCGTAGGCGTTATTCCCGAACTGGAGCAGCGACTCCGAGTTGGTCATGATCGGCACCTGGTTCTTGCTGCGCATGTAGTCGACGATCGCGCGCGGCTCGCCGCGGTTCAGCGGAAACTCCGGTTCCCAGGCCTGCTCGGCCAGGTACTGCACGAAGGAGTTGATGCCCTCGTCCATCCAGGTCCACTGGCGCTCGTCGGAGTTGACGATCATCGGGAAGTAGTTGTGGCCCACTTCGTGGATGATCACGCCGATCAGGCCATACTTGGTGCGCTTCGAGTAGGTGATCTCGCCGGTCTTCTTGTCCTTGGTCGGACGCGGACCGTTAAACGAAATCATCGGGTATTCCATGCCGCCGATCGGGCCGTTGACCGAGATCGCGACCGGGTACGGATAGTCGAGCGCGTACTTGTTGTACTGTTCGATGGTGTGGATCACCGCCGTGGTGGAGTACTTCTCCCACAGCGGGTTGCCTTCCTTCGGATAGAAGGACATGGCCAGCACGTCGGTGCCGCCCTTCTTGTAGCCCTGCGCGTCCCAGATGAATTTGCGGCTGGTGGCGAACGCGAAGTCGCGCACGTTCTTGGCCTTGAAGTGCCAGGTCTTGGTGGCGCTGCTGTGCTGCTTCTCGGCCGCTTCGGCTTCGGCCTGGGTCGCGATGATCACCGGCTTGGTGCTGGTGCGGGCCTGCTTCAGGCGATCGCGCTGGGCCGCGCTGAGCACAGCATCCGGGTTCTGCAGCTCGCCGGTGCTGGCCACGATGTGGTCGGCCGGCACCGTCAGCTGGATGTCGTAGTCGCCGAATTCGAGCGTGAATTCGCCGGCGCCGAGGAACTGCTTGTGCTGCCAGCCGTAGACGTCGTAGTAGGCCGCCATGCGCGGATACCACTGGGCGATCTCGAACAGGTCGTTCTTGTCCTCGTCGAATTTCTCGTAGCCGGAACGGCCGCCCATCACCTTGGCGTCGTTGATCTTGTTGAACCACTCGACGCTGAACGCATACTTGGCGCCCGGCTTGAGCGCCTGCGGCAGGTCGATCCGCATCATGGTGCGGTTGATGGTGAACTTGAGCGGCTGGCCATCGGGACCTTTGACGCTCTTGATCGTGTAGCCGCCGTCGAAGGTACGGCTCTCGAGCACGCCGCGCAGGCCCTCGAACTTCATGCCGTCTTCCGCGCCGCGCGCCTTGGCCCAGGCCTCGCGCGAGATCACGGTGGCCGAGGTGCGCGCGTCCGAATCGGGCTTGAACAGGTTCTGGTCCAGCTGCAGCCACAGGTAGGACAGGGTGTCCGGCGAGTTGTTGTGGTAGGTGATCGTCTCGGCGCCGGTGATCGAGCGGTTCGCCTCGTCCAGCGTGGCGCGGATGGTGTAGTCCGCGCGTTGCTGCCAGTAGGCGTGGCCCGGTGCGCCGGAGGCGGTACGGATCGTGTTCGGGGTGGGAAGGAGTTCTTCGAGCTGGCGGAACTTGTCGTCGAACGGTTCAGCCGCGAAGGCTGACATGGTGAGGCACAAAGCCATGAGGCTTATTGGCAAACGTCGCATGGTTACCCTGTCAAAGTGATGGAATTTTATTATGTAAAGCTGGAACTATTCTAATCGGGTAATACTAAAGTTGTTCACGGGAATTGTAAAAAAGCTGAAACATTGGCCGGCGGCCGAGTTATGATTATCCGAGGCGACAGGCGCAGCAAGGAGATGCAGGGTGGACCTTAACTTCAAGGCAACGATTCTGGTGGTGGACAGTTCGTCCGATAACCGGATGCTGATCAAGGAAATGCTGCACCCGCGTTACGAAGTCCGGCTGGCCGCCAGCGGCGCCGAGGCGCTGGCCATGATGCAGCCGGCCCCGCGCCCGGCCCTGGTGCTGCTCGACCTGACCCTGCCCGACATGGACGGCCATGCCGCCTTCCAGGAGCTGCGCAGCGACTTCCTGAACGCCGACACCCCGGTGATCTTCATGACCCTGGCCGACGACAGCGCCGACCAGCGGCGCGCATTGCGCGCGGGCGCGGCCGACGTCATCGTCAAGCCCTTCATGCCCGAGGTGCTGCAGGCGCGGGTTGCGGCCTACCTGCAGCTGCAGCGCGCGCGCACCCTGCTCAAGGACCAGGACAGCCATCTCGACTACCTGGTGGCCCAGCGCACCCGCGAGGCGGTGCAGATGCAGGACGCGACCATCATCGCGATGGCGACCCTGGCCGAGACGCGCGACCATGCCACCAGCTTCCACCTGCGCCGCACCCAGCTGTTTTTCACGGCGCTGGCGCGCGAGCTGCGCTTCAACCCGCGCTTCGTGCCCGAACTGAGCGACGCCGCGATCGCGCTGATGGCCAAGGCCGCGCCGTTGCACGACATCGGCAAGGTCGGCGTGCCGGACGCGATCCTGCTGAAACCCGGCCACCTGACGCCGGACGAATTCGAGACCATGCAGCGCCACACGATCGAGGGCCGCGACGCGATCGCCGGCGTCGAGCGCACGCTGGGCGCCAGCACCCCGTTCCTGCGCTATGCGGGCGAGATCACCTATTCGCACCACGAGAGGTGGGACGGCTCCGGTTATCCGCAAGGCTTGAAGGGCGATGCGATTCCGCTGTCGGCGCGCCTGATGGCGGTGGCCGACGTCTACGACGCCCTGATTTCGAAGCGCGTCTACAAGCCGGCCTTCACCCACGAGACCGCGCTGGAACTGATCCGCCAGGGGCGCGGCGAGCATTTCGATCCCGATATCGTGGACGCGATGCTGCTGATCGAAGAGAAATTCAGGGCCATCGCCGCCGAATTCCGCGACGCCGACTGAACCGGGGCCTGGCCAAGCGATGCGGAACCAGGGATACGTGGCCTTCGCCGTCGGGATGTGCCTGACCGTGTGGAGCTGCCTGCTGATGGGCAGCGCGCAGGACGCCCAGATCCGCGCCAACTTCCAGCGCGACACCGACAAGGTCGCCAGCGACACCAGCGTCCGGCTCCAGACCTACTTCGACATGCTGTTTAGCCTGAAGGGCATGTTCGCGGTGAACGAGCACGCCGACCGCGCCCAGTTCGCGCGCTTCGTGCGCGAACTCAAGCTCACCCAGCGCTATCCGGGCTTCCAGGCGATCCAGTTCGTGCGCTACGTGCCGGCGTCCGGACTGGGCGCCTTCCGCGACGCGGTGCGCGCCGACACCGCGCTGACGCCGGACGGCTACCCGGCCTTCAAGATCCATCCCGAGGCGGCGCGCGACGACCACTACATCATCGAGTACAACGAGCCGATGAAGGGCAACGAGAGCGCCTTCGGCCTCGACCTGGCCGCGCTGCCGCCGCATCGGGCGGCGATCGAGTTGGGGCGCGACAGCGGCGAGGTGGCGGCCACCGGGCGCATCGAGTTGGTGCAGGACGCCAGCGGCCAGGCCGGCTTCGTGGCGCGCGCGCCGGTCTACCGTAGCGGCATGCCGACCGATACCGTGGCCCATCGGCGCGCCGCGCTGGTCGGGATGGTGGCGATCGTGTTCCGCGTCGATCGCCTGATGCGCGAGGTGATCGACCCGCCCCTGATCGGCCACATGGCGATCCGCATCTACGACGCCGGCAGCGTCCACGACGGGCCCGCGTTGCCGCCGCGCGCCGACAAGCTGCTGTTCGACACCGGCAATCCGGCCTTGCCGACCCTGGCCGCGTTGCGTACCGAGGCGCGCGTCAACGTCGCCCAGCGCCAGTGGGTGATGCAGTTCGGCGCGCTGGCGGGCAGCCGCTACAGCCGCGACCTGACCCGCGTGCTGTTGATCGGCGCCGGCGGCGTGGTGATCAGCGCCCTGATCGCCGCGCTGATGATCGCCTCGGACCGCAGCCGCACCCTGGCGGCCCGGCTGCGCGTCACGCTCGACGAGCAGCGCGCCTTCCAGGACAGCGCCAGCGTCGGCATCGCCCTGTTCGCGGATGGCGTGATCATGCGCTGCAACCGCGGCATGGAAGAAATCATGGGCTACTGGCCGGGCGGACTGGCGGGACAGCCGACGCGGCTGCTGTCGCGCGAGGGCACGCCCGACCCGTTCGCGGTCGATCCGCAAACCCGGCGCTGGCAACACGAGCTGGAACTGGTGCGCAAGGACGGCTCGCCGATCTGGTGCCTGATCAACGGCAAGGCGCTCGACGCGGCCGACCTGTCGAAGGGCGGGGTGTGGGTGATCCAGGACATCAGCGAGCGCAAACGGACCGAGGCCGCGCTGGTCGACGCCAAGCACGGCCTCGAACACAGCCTGGCCGAACTCGCGCAGCAAAAGAAGATGGCGTCGCTGGGCGCGCTGGTGGCCGGCATCGCGCACGAACTGAACACCCCGATCGGCAACAGCCTGCTGACCGCCACCGCGCTGGCCGACATGGTGGCCGATTTCGAGAAGCGCTACGCGAGCGGCGGCATCAAGCGCTCGGCGTTCGAGGCGCACCTGGCCGACAGCCGGCTGGCCTGCGGCATCATGACCAACTCGCTGCGCCGCGCGGCCGATTTGATCACCTCCTTCAAGCAGGTGGCGGTGGACCAGACCAGCGACAACCGGCGCCGCTTCGACCTCTGCGAGGTGCTGCGCGACACCCTGGCCACCTACGCCGCGCAGCTGCGGCGCGCCAACTGCGAGGCGGTGCTCGACGCGCCGGCGACGCTGGTGCTCGACTCGTATCCGGGCAGCGTGGGGCAGGTGCTGTCGAACCTGATCAACAACGCGCTGCTGCATGCCTTCGACGGCCGCAGCAGCGCGCGGCTGACGATCGGCGCGCGCGACACCGGCGACGGCCAGGTGCTGATCGACTTCCGCGACGACGGCGTCGGCATGCCGCCCAAGATCCTGCATCAGGTGTTCGACCCCTTCTTCACCACCAAGATGGGGCAGGGCGGCTCGGGGCTGGGCATGAACATCGTCTACAACATCGTCACCGGCATGCTGGGCGGGACCATCGGCATCGCCTCGATCCCGGACAGCGGCACCAGCGTCACGATCCGGATTCCGAAGATCGCGCCGACGCGCGACAGCGACGCCGGGCTGTCGATACTGGCGCTTTAAGATTCGGGTCCGGGCCTTAATCGAAACCGCGCACCGGCAGCGTCGCGTCGCGCTGGATCCAGTTGCGCGGCGAGTAGGCGCTGCGGCCGTCGGTCGCGTGCAAGGTGTAGGCGTGGCGCGAGACCGGCGAGCGGTTCGGCGCGCTGTAATGCGGCAGCAGGCCGTGGAAGCACACCAGGCTGCCGGCCTTGGCCTCCAGCGCCACCGCGCGGCTGTCGTCCGGCCACGGCGTGCCGTCCAGTTTTTCCATGCGCGTGACATCGCCCTCGCGCACGAAACGCTCGCGCATCGGGCCGCGGTGGCCGCCCGGCTCGACCCACAGGCAGCCGTTGGCGATGGTCGCGTCTTCCAGCGCGAACCAGAAGGTGGTCACGCTGACCGGCGTGGTCTCGAAGAAGCTCGCGTCCTGGTGCCAGCGCACCTCGCCGCCGATGCCGGGCTGCTTGAAGATGTACATCGACTGCCACACCAGGGCCTCCTGCAGGCCGATGTCGCGCGCCAGCTGCGCCAGTTTGGGGTCGCGCGAAAAGCGTTCGAACACCGGGTCGAGGTCGTGCAGCGCGTGGCCGATCTTGTTGATCGAGAGCGCCTTGTCCTGCCGCAGGCTGCCCTCGGCGTCGAAGGCCTCCTCCTCGAAGAAGCAGCGGATGGCGGTGTCCGAGCGCAGGAACCAGTCGTCGCTGGCGGCCTGGTCGCGGGTGCTGAACACCGAGCGGCTCTCGGCGGGATCGAAGCGCGCGACGATATCCAGCGCGCGTGCGCGCAGCGCGGCGATCTCGGTCGCGCTCTTGAAACCGGGGAGGACCAGATAGCCGTCGCGCTCGAATCCGGCGCGCTGCTCAGGGCTCAACATGGCGCTGCTCCTGCAAAGGGACGATGACCGTATTGTAGGGCGCGCGCGGCGGCGCCGCAACGGCGTTCAGCCCGGCACCCGCTGGTTCAGCAGCGCCCACAGCTCCTGGTACTGGGCGCGTTCTATCATCGAGCGGATGCGCGCGCCCACGTTCGGATGGTCGTTCCCGATCGCCACCATCACCAGCCCGATGCGCACGGTGTGCATCTCGGCCACCGCGTGTTTGAGTTCCTCGAGCGCGTGCCGGCTCAGGGGCGCCAGGTCGTCCGGCGCCAGCGGCTCGCGCGCCGACCACGCCGCGCTGCTGTCCTCTTCCTGCACCGTGTGGAAGTGCAGGCCGAGCTGCTGGCCGAGGACCTCGAACAGCGTGTCCTGCTCGAGCGGCTTGCGCATGAAGGCGTCGGCGCCGCTGGCCAGCGCCTGCTGGCGTTCTTCCTCGAAAGCGCTGGCGGTCAGCATCACGATCTTCGGCTGCGGCAGGTCGCTGCGGGCGCGGATGCGGCGCGTCAGTTCGAGGCCGTCCATGCGCGGCATGCGCCGGTCCATGAACACCAGGTCCGGACGCAGCAGCGCGATCTTTTGCTCGCCCTGTTCGCCGTCGTGCGCCTCGTACACCACGAAGCCGAGCGGCAGCAGCAGGCCGCGCAGCAGTTCGCAGCCATCGAGATTGTCGTCGACCACCAGGATGGTGTGACCGCGCTCGGACGGCGGCAGGCCCACCACGCGCGCGTGCGGCAGGCGCGGGCCGAGCATGCTCTCCTCGCGCTCGAGCGTCACGCTGAAGCTGAAGGTCGCGCCTTCGCCGAGGGCCGAGACCACCTTCAGCTCGCCGCCCATCAGGCGCACGAACTGGCGGCTGATCGGCAGCCCGAGGCCGGTGCCGGCCTGGGTGGCCGGCGTGTCGGCCTGCACGAAGGGCTCGAAAATGCGTTCGATGTCGGCCGCCGCGATGCCGGGCCCGGTGTCGTGCACCGCGAAGGTCAGCGCGCTGCGGCCATCGGCCAGGTCGCGCGCGTCGACCGCCAGCGTGACCGCGCCGCGCTTGACGAATTTGACCGCGTTCGACAGCAGGTTGAGCAGCACCTGGCGCAGCTTGGCGCCGTCGGCGCGCACGATCTGCGGCAGGCCGGGGCCGCAGCGCAGCGCGAGCCCGATGCCGGCCTGGTCGGCGCGCAGCTGCACCATCTCGAGCGCGGCGTCGAGCAGGGCGCGCAGGTCGACCGCTTCGAGCATCAGCTCGACCCGGCCGGTCTCGATCTTGGACAGCTCGAGGATGTCGTTAATCAGCATCAGCAGATGGTGGCCGGAGCGGTTGATCATGGCCAGCTTGTGTTTTTCGTCGGCGCTCATCGCGTTCGAATTCGACAGCAGCTGCGAAAAGCCGATCACCGAATTGAGCGGGGTGCGCAGCTCGTGGCTCATATTCGACAGGAACACGCTCTTCGCGCGGTTGGCCGATTCGGCCTTGGCCAGCACCACCGACAGCGCGACGGTGCGCTCGCGCACCAGCTCCTCGAGATGGTCGCGGTGGCGCAGCAGTTCGGCCTCGGCCCGTTTGCGCTCGCTGATGTCCTCGATGCTGCCTTCGTAATGGACGATCGCGCCGGTATCCGGATCGCGCACCGCGCGCGACACGATGTTTACGTAGATTTCCTTGCCGTCCGCCGGGCGCCGCACCAGCAGCTCCGAGCGCACGGCCCCGGTCCTGTCCTCCGATTTCTGCCAGCGGATGCGCGCCACCGGGTCGGCATACAGATCCAGCACATTCATCGCCAGCACCTGTTCGCGCGCGGTCACGCCGGTCAGCGCCATGCCGGCCGCGTTCAGCTCGAGGAACTGGCCGCTGTAGGCGGTGCGGAACAGGCCGATCGGCACGTCCTCGAACAGGGTGCGGTAGCGCCGCTCGCTCTCTTCCAGCGACTGCTCGCGGCGCGCCAGCTCGGCGGTCATGGCCGACAGGTCGTCGAACGATTTCTGCAGCTGCTCGGCCATGTTGTTGAAGGCCTGCGACAGCGCGGCCAGCTCCTCCAGCCGGCTGTTGGGCACGCGCTGGGCGAGGTCGCCGCCGGCCAGCAGGCGGGTGGCATGGGCGATGCGGCGGATCGGCACCGTGACCACCGCCGCCAGCAGGATCGCCACCGCCAGCGACAGCGCCAGCGCGATCGCGAACACCATCGCCGACTGGCTGTTGCCGGTGCGGACGCCCTCCAGGTAATACGATTCGGGCATCGCGGTCAGCAGAATCCAGTCGGTCTTGCCGCTCGGGTCCTGGTAGGGCGTGGCCTGGGTCAGCCAGCTCTCGCGCGCCAGCGGCTTGGCGGTGATCACGTCGAACTGGTACTGCAGGGCGGTGCGCAGGTCGGCCAGCGCCGGCATGCGCTGGTGCAGCTCGCGCACCGCGCCCTGCGCCACCGGGTCGTCGCCGCCGGGCAGGCTGCGCGCCGGCAGCGGATTGCCGAAGTGCGAAGGCTCGGTCGAGGAAGCGATCTGGCGGCCCTCGCGGTCGATGATGATGGCGCGTCCGTTCTGCGCCACCGGCAGCTTGCGCAGCAGCTCATTGAGGTCGTTCACGCGCAGCGGCTCGTCGGCCTTCTGCAGCGCGGCGAGGTAGTCGTCGAGCTTGAGGTTGATGTTCTCGGCGATCTCCTCGTGCAGGCGGCTGGCCAGCTTGCTGGCCGCGCTCTCCGAGCTGCGCAGGGTCAGGTAGGCGGTGGCGCCGATCAGCACCAGCACCAGCGCGATGAAGGGCGCGGCCAGGAACATCCGGATCGGCACGCCGGCGGCGCCGCGTTCGGCGCTTGCGCTCTCGTAGCTCCAGGCCTTGTCGGTCCAGCAGCGCTCGCCCACGTGCTGCGGGATCTCGCGCCAGAACATGCCGTAGCGGCGCGCCAGCGGCAGCGCCGCCAGCATCGCGGGCGGCGCGATGATCCAGGTGATCGCGGTGGTGAAGAACAGCGCCGGGGTCACGGTGCGGTAGGCGATCGCCGGGGTGAACTGGGTGGCGGCCAGGTAGCCCCACAGCTGCGGCTCGATCGCCATGAACAGCGCGACGAACAGCAGGTACCATCCCCAGGTGCGGGCGCGGCGGAAGTCGGGGTCGCGGCCGATCAGCTGGTAGGCGACCCAGAAGCAGGCCGGGTTGATGAAGTAGCCGAACACCCAGTCCACCAGGAAGTTGGGCGGCACACCCTCGACCAGGTCCGACAGGCCGTAGGCGAAGGGCACGACCACCAGCGCCGGGAAGCCGAACAGCACGATGCAGAGGAAGACCGACAGGTCCTTGAGCGATTCGAAGGTCTGGGCGCCGGGGACCAGCACGATGAAGGAGCCGAGATAGCCGGTCAGGAAGATCAGCACGAAGGTGATCACGCAGGACAGCAGGGCGCGCGTGTTCCAGGTCTGGCGCTGGCGGCCGAAGCCCCAGCGGCCGCCGGGCTTGAAGGTCAGGCCGCCGAACGCGCACAGCATCAGCGCGAAGCCGACCAGGTAACCGAAGCGTCCCCATACCTCGAGCAGCGACAGCGGGATCGTATTGAAGATCTGTTCCAGCCACTTGATGACGGCGTACATAGGCGTCTCCCCGGTTACTGCCGCTAACATACCACGCTTATCAGGGCAGCCATGCGCCATCGCGGTAGACCAGCTGGCGGTCCAGGTAGACCGCCTCGGTGACCGCGAATACATCGACGTGGTAGCGTGCGTCCTTACGCTTGAAGCCGGGCTTCGGATACACGCCGTGCTTGGCGCCGAGCGACAGGTGGATGCCGCACATGCGCTCGTAGGTGCCGATGTCGTCGACCCGGCGCTCGCGGCTGAAGGCGCGGTTCATGCCGAAGCCCAGCTCGCGCAGCCAGACCTCGCCCTCGTCGGCGCGGATGATCGCCAGCAGGCGCTCGAATTCCGGCGTGGCGTCGAGCGCGCCGGTGACGCGGCCTTGTTCGACGATCAGCGTGATCGGCGACGCGGGGCGGTTGACCAGGTAGGCGGTGTCGCCGAACACGTGGATGCGCACGCGGCCGTTGACGGCTTCGAGGTCGCGCGCCTCGGTGAACACCTCGCCGATCGGGAACTGGCCGCCGACGTTGTGCATGCCGCCGTAGTCGCCCACATTCAGCTTGGCCGCCTCGAACGGCGCGGCGAAGTCGAGCACCGCGCCTTCGCCGCTGTGCACCGCGCCCGAGGAGGCGGCGTCGATGCGCGCCTTGAGTGCGCGGCCGACCCCGCGGTAGTAGTCCGGATCGTAGGCCAGCGCCTCGATATAGTGCTCGCCCTGGGCGCCGGGCATGCGCGACAGGTGCACGTGCTCGATCACCTTCAGGCCCAGCTTGAACAATTCGACGCGGATGCGGAAGGCCTCGAGGCGGAAGTTGGTGGACTGGACCAGCACCACCAGGTCGGACGGCGCCATGCGGTCGAAGGCGGCCAGCACCTGCTGCGGCGCGACGCTGTCGAAATCGACGAAGGTGGCGTCCGGCAGGTTGCGGCGGTAGGCCTCGGCCAGCGTGCGCGACAGCGGCGTGCGCGCATCGAACACCACCAGCGCGGCGTGGGCCGGGCCGTGCTCGATGGCGATGGCCAGCACATCGTGCAGATGCGCCGCGGCGGCGTCGAGCGCATGCGCGGGCAAGTCGTCGGGGAAATTCGGGATGCTGATCATGAAAGGCGCGGCATAGCTTGAGCCCGCCATTATACGTGCAGCAACTCCGTATGGGGTCACATCTGACATTCGTACATTTCGCCCGCGAAATGTACGAATGTCAGATGTGACCCCATGTCCTACGGCTGAGCGTTTTGCGGCCAAAAAAACGGCCACGCCATTCGAGAGTTCCCGTTTTTTCGCGCGGTTTCGCTCTGTGGGGTCACGTCTGACATTCGTACATTTCGCCAACGAAATGTACGAATGTCAGACGTGACCCCACGGCGTCTTTCTTGCACGCGAAAATCCTTTCATGGCCCGTATTTCGCGCTTCGTCGGCCTATGGGACGGTACCGTCCAATAAGACTTCTCGCGATTTCCAGTTGCGCTATGATTTGAAGAGCTACAGCGGCCTCCACGTAGGCGGGTCGGGTCGCGTTCATACATATACGGCGGGCGAAATGGCATACCGATGGGACACGCCAACCAGCGTCTGGCTGGAGGACGACAAGAGCGGACAGTTCGAACTGGCGGCCAGCGAAGGCCTCGACCGGATCGACTGGCAAACGCAGGCGCGCGGCCGCTTGCCCGACCTCGCCCACCTGCTCGGCGCCTCGCTGCCCACCGCCTGCACCTGCGCCCCGATCTTCCCCGAAGGGTTCGCGTTCTGCCCGCATTGCGGCCGCACGCTCGACAAGCTGGCCGGCCGCGTCAAGTCGGAACCCGACTGGTGGGGCCCGCGGCACGACCCGTTCCTGCCGCGCCACGTGCCGCACGGCCTGCCCGTGACCGCGCTGCCGCTGGGCGACAGCCTCGAGGAACGCCCGGCCGCGCCTGCCCCCGGCTGCCATGACGTCAGCATGCCCGCGCCGCCCAATGCGCAGTGCGTATTCGCCGCCGCCCACTACGGCTTCCCCGAACCGCGCCTGCTGGCGCTGGCCACGGCCCGCAACGTGCTGCAGTACTGGGATCCGCTCGCGCAGCTGTGGCACGTGATGGCCGCCGACGATCCCGCCGCCGACCTCACCTTCACCGCCGCCGCCCACGCCTGGCTCCCCGCGCTCAACGCGCGCCGCGGCGAAGTGGGCGTGGTGCCGACCGACTGCGGCCTGCGCCGCCTCTGGATCAATCCGATCGCCGACACCTGCCGCACCGACGTCATCTTCGACGCGGCCCTCGCCAGCGCGCCCGGCGCCGTGCGCGGCCACCTCGCCTGCCTGTTCCGCAGCGCAGGCGGCACCCGCCTGTGGAGCGCGCACAGCGACTTCTCCAAGGTCGAACTGTTCGATTGCGGCGGCCCGCCGGACGGCTGGTCGCGCCCGATCGCCTACGACGGCCGCCTGTCCTGGCTGCACCCGCAAGGGCAGATGGTGTGGCGCCCCGGCAGCGCGCCCGAATGGATAACATGGCCGCCAGGCTGGTCCCCGCGCCTCGCCTTCGGCGGCCCGACCCAAAGCCGCGACGGCCGCCTGTGGCACATCGGCCATTCGGCACAGGGCTACTCCTTCCTCGAACTGGGCACCGCGCATCCGCAATCGGAGCCGATCAGCGGCGCGCGCCTCGGCTTCGCCAACCTGCTGTTCCGGCGCGGCCATGCGGTGATCGACGAGCCGTGGGAGCGCGAGCACGTCGAGGATCCGCACGAGGACGACTCGCTGGTGCTGCCCCTGCTGCGCAGCTTTAACAACCACCGCAGCCAGCCCAGCGGCCTGGTGCTGCGCTTCCATCACTACACCGGCAGGGCCGAGGATGCGCTCTCCGGCCGCGTGATCCCGCGCACCACGCTCGAATGGATCGGCAAGCGCAATGTCATCCTCGACGAGATCGTGCGCCTTGCGCGTCCGCTCGAATGCCTACCCTTCGTGTACCAGCGCTGCTTGTGGTTGCACCATCCCGACTGGAACCAGGTGCGCGGCTGGCGGCTGGAAGCACTGTCGTGATCGCCCGTCGCCTCCGGCTCGCCGCGTGCGCCGCACTGCTGTCGGCGAACGCGCCCGCGCTGGCCGTCTCGCAGGTGTTCCTGGTCCAGAACTCGGGCTGGATGGATCCGTTCTATACCGATCCCGCCTCGCCATACAAGCCGCTGATCGCGGAACTGATCCTGGCCGTGACCCGGCCCGGCGACCCGATGCTGCTGGCCTCCTTCAACCAAAGCCTGCCCGGCGCGCCGTCGCCGAAAGCGCTGCTGGCGCTGAAGGTCGATGCCTCCACGCGCGCCAGGGTCGGCGCGGCGTTGGCCGGCCTGTCGACCGCCGCCAAGCCTGGCAGCGCCGCGCGGGCCGACACCGATTTGCGCGAGGCGGTGAGCGCCGCCATCGGCACCGCGCTGGCCGGCAAGCCGGGGCTGGTCTGGCTGTTCACGAACAACCGCAACAGCCCGAACAACGACCAGGCCACCGCGCGCCGCAACCGCGAGTTCTATGCGCTGATCCACCAAGGCGATGCGATCGCCAAGGCGCTTGCCTTCCCGCTGCGGATGCCGGTGCAGGGCACGCACTACCGCGCCAACGGCCTGATGGTCTACGTGTTCGCGATCGGCGAGCAGGGCGCGCGCGAACTCGACCAGTTGCTCGCCGCGGGCCGCATCCAGAAGGTGATCACCGAGCCGCCGGCCCGCCTCAAGCCGCTCGACCGCGACACAGTGCGGCTGGTGCCAAGCCGGGTCGACGATGCGCCCGGCGTGGCCTTTTCGATGGCACCGGGCGACATGCTGCGCGCCGACGTCGACTCCGGCGCCCGCACGCCCGCCGCCAGGATCCAGTGGAAGCTCGAGAACACGATGTACCCCTACACCATCGCCAGCGCCAAAGTGGCCGCGCGCTCGATGCTGGCCAACGAGGACCGCCCGATCAGGCTCGCCGGCGACACGGTCAGCGCGCTCGCACCCGGCGCCAGCATGCCGCTGTCGTCGCTGATGCAGCTGCCGGTTGCGCAGCTGCCTTCCGCGTGGTCGGCGCAGGCGATCGGCGCAGCCGGATCAGCCTACGTGATCCCGGGCCGCATCGAAGTCCAGCTCAGCGGCCAGCGCCTCGAACTGTCGCAGGCCTTCCGCCAGCGCATGGCCGCGCTGTTTCCGGGCGATCCGCTGCCGGACATCTTCACGCCGCCGGCGCAGATCCACGGTTCCACCGCGGTGCTGCCGATCGAAGTGCGCGTGCACTACGGCGTGGCGCCGCTGGTCGCGCTGATCGCCGGCGGCCTGGTGCTGCTGGCCGGCGCGGGCGCCGCGGCGCTGGCCTTCTCGCGCCCGCGCAAGGCCTACCTCACGGTCGAGGACGAGCTGCGCACCGTCCATACGCGCGCCGGCACCATCCAGCCGGTGTTCGACAAGGCGGGCAACAAGGTCGCCCAACTCAAGACCACCTTTTTCGGCCACGAATTGACGGACCTGCGCGAAGGCGCGCAGGTGCGCCTCGGCCGCTGACACTCCAGGAACGACCATGCAAAACAGCCAGGCGCCCGCATCCGCACCCGCCAACACCGATCCCGGCTTCAAGTTGCCCGATGCGGCCAGCGCGCCGCCAGCCGCCAGCGCGACCACCGGCGCGGCCTCGATTGAGGTGGCGCCGGTGGCGGGGGCGCCCGCGTCGGACACCTCGACCCGCGACCTCGCCATCGGCAGCGCGGTGTTCCTGATCCTGCTGGTCATTTACTTCTTCGTGCGGAACGCTTATGTCCATCACCTCGTAGTGCGCCGCGTGGCGCCATCGTCGGCCGGCAGCGCGGGCTGGCTGCTGTTCGTCGGCCTCGGTTTCATCAGCGCCGCCGCGGTGCTGGCGATCATCAACGCCAGCAAATTCCTCACCTTCGCGATCACCGCGCCGCTGGTGGCGGTCGGCGTGGTCGCGCTGCTTGCGGGGCTGCTGGTCGGCCGCCGCTGATTTTCACTCTCCGAAAGAATCGACATGGCAGACTTTCCCAACACCGCGGCGAGCGACAAGAAGGCCGAACTGAAAGTGGACTTGCGGCCCACGCTGTTCATCGGCGCCGGCGGCACCGGCATGGAAGTGATGATGCGGATCCGCCGCCGCATCCTGTCGGCGGTGTGGAACCGCCACCATCCGACGCGGGTCGAATCGATCGCGCAGTTCCCGGTCGCGCGCTTCCTGCACTTCGACCTCGACAACCACGCCATCATCGACGAGGGCAAGTCGCAGCGCACCGACCCGTGGTATGAACTGGTCAAGCTGAGCGACGAGGAGCGCCTGGTCGAGCCGCTCGACCTGCCGCAATACCACGAGTCCGACGATAGCCTCGCGCGCTTTCCGCTGATCGAAAGCTGGATGCCGCTGCGGCCCAAGAAACTGCGCTCGCTCGGCATCGATCCGTCGAAAGGCGCGGGTCAGATCCGGGCGCTGGCGCGGCTGTACCTGTTCGACAAATATCCCAAGCTGCGCGGCCGCATCAAGGGCGCGCTCAATTTTTTGAGCAGTAACGCGGGCAACGAGCGCAAGGAGAACTACCAGCGCCTCGGCCTGCAGGTCGATACCTCCAAGTTCCGCATCGTCGTCATCGCTTCCTGCGCCGGCGGCACGGGCGCCGGCAGCGCGATCGACCTTGGCTGGATCTCGAAGGCGATCGCGCGCCAGGAGGTGTCCGACAACCAGGTCGACCTCGTGATGTTCCTGCCCTCCGGTTACGCCAAGGCCAACAAGGAGCGCACCGAGGCCAATGCCTACGCGACCCTGATGGAACTCGAAACCACGATGCGCGACATGAACGCCCAAGTGCGTTGGATGGACCCCGACAGCGTGGTCGGCAAGGGCGCGCCGTTCGACGATGTCTACTTCGTCGATACCGCCAACCTGGCCAACAAGGCCACGCAGGACATGAAGGACGTCTACCAGATGGTGGCCGACACCTTGTTCGAGGACTTCGCCTCCGCCGATTTCGCCAATCGCAAGCGCTCGGTCGCGGTCAACCAGCAGCAGCACAAGCTCGGCCCCTTCAACCCGCGCGTGCCGGAGCAGCGCTTCGGCGACATGCGGCTGTCGTACTCCAAAGTCTATTCAGCCTTCGGCCAGGCGGTGCTCGACACCCAGCAAAGCCTGCGCGACGACATCCGCGCCTACGAGCTGGCGGCGCTGATGGTCAAGGCCTTCTTCGGCCTGGTGGGAAGCGACGGCGCCGCCGCGCGCCGCGCCGGCGACCAGGAGCGCGACATCTTCATGCGCGAGCAGATGGCGATGAGCGAGCGGCCGTTCACCGAATTCCCCGATTTCAAAAAGGGCACGGTGGACATCACGCCATTCCAGGAATACGCGCTGACCGACTTGCTGTTGATGGACAAGGACCAGCGTTCGCTGCTCGAACGCGTCGAGAGCAAGGTGCAGCTGGAGATCGACCGCATCATGGGCGCCTACGACATCAAGATCTGGCGCGAGAAGGTGGCCGAGCTGCTGCCGCACCTCGAGCGCGACGCGATCCGCGAGGCCGGCGCCACCGCCGAGACCAGCGAGGACCGCATCAAGCGCCACACCGCCGAACTGGCGACGCGCCTGAAGGGCCGTGCGCGCGGCCAGCTGTACGCGCTGCTGGACGACCGCAAGCAGGGCGGGCTCGAATTCGTGCTGTCGCTGCTCGAGCAGATCAAGGCGCGCCTGCAGCAGCGCGACCTCGTCAACGCCGAGCGCAACGTGCGGCGCTACCGCGACATCCGCGACGCGCTGCGCACGCGCCAGGTCGAGGAGTCGCTCAACAACCTGTCGCAGGCGGCGGCCAAGTTGTTCGGCAAGGAGGCACAGGCGCGCGAGGTGATGACGCACGTGAAGCGCGACATCGCCGACTACCTGCGCTTCCACCTGCTGGCGGTGGCGGCCGGGCAGTCGATCGAGGTCATGCGCGGCATGTCGGCCTGGCTCGGCGACCCGCAATCGACCGACGAATACGGCCAGCCGGTATGGAGCGGCATCGCCGGCGAATTCCAGGAAGGCCGGCGCTGCGTGCAGGCGATGCTGGGCGCGGTGGATCAGCGCATCGGCCAACTGCGCGCCGACGCGCAGCACCAGCACGCGACCTACATCAAGCTGGCCAGCGACGTGCTGCCGGAGCCGGTCAAGCTGACCGGCGACATCAGCGCCTGGAGCGAAGAAGTGCTGCTCGAATTCGGCGGGTCCGCGCGCCTGTTCCCGCAACTCGGTGACGACCGTTTGCGCGCCGACCTGCTGCTCAAGCTGTTCCGCCGCGCGCAGACCCAGCTCAGTGTCGAACAGCTGGCCGACAGCGAGCCGATCGACCCGCTGCTCGAACGCCTGTCGGCCATGACGCCGCAGGAGCGTCAGCGCATTTTCAACGAGTGGATCAAGAGCGCCATGCCGTGGATTAACGCGCGCTTCTCGGCCGAATTCACGCCCAGGGCCGACCAGTTCAAGTGCTTCATCGGGGTCGGCGACGTGAACGCGTGGCGGCGGATGGAGGCCGAGATCAAGGCCGCGGTGCCGACCGGCTCCTTCCACGGCGAGCTGGTCTCCATCGTCAACACCGGCATCGCGGGCAAGGCGGTGTGCTACATCGAGCTGTCCGGCTACCCGATGACGGTGCTGCGCGGGCTGCCGACCTGGCGCACCTCGTACCAGATCGAGAACCCGAAGATCCCGACCCATTTGCATTTCGACTCGACCCGCTTCCGCCATCCGATCTCGCCGTCGATGGATGAACTGAACCGGCTGGCCGACGATTACGAGTGGTTCCTGCAGGCGAACGCGCTGGGCGTCATCAAGCGCAAGGCCGACCTGGCGGACCGCGAGGCCTCGTTCCAGCCGCGCGGGCAGTACCTGTTCGAGGTCGAACCGGGATCGGGCGAGTGGCTGCAGATCGGGAACGAGTTCGCGATCCGCTCGAATGGCCTGCCGCCGTATTATCGCGACCAGGTGATCGCCGCGGTCCAGCACAAGCTGGCGGCGATGGGGCCGCACCAGCTCACGCTGCTGGCGGCGCTGATGCGGCATTACCAGCATCGCGTGTACGAGCCGAAGCTGGAGGTCGACGAGACCGGCGCCCAGCTGCCGTCGCCGTCGCTGCCGAACATCACGGCACGGCGGTTGTTCGACGACTGGTTCAAGCGGGCACGCGCGATGAATCCGGCGCTGTCGGCCGCGCACATCGACACCGCAGCCAGCACGCTGCTGTCGTGGACCGAGCCGGTGCCGCATTCGGCGTCCGATGCGTACGCGTGGGAGGTCGAGAAGGCGGTCGACAAGCGCGTCGTCAAGCCGGCGTATCTGGCCAGCGACGAGCGCGCGGCCGAGGCGATCCAGCGCGCGCCGGTGTCCACCGCACCTGGCGCGGCGCGCTACAAGCTGTTCGTGGACGGCGCGCAGCAGGGACCGTATTCGCGCGACGAGATCGCACTGCGCGTCGCGCGCGGCGGCGTGGATGCCGCCACCAAGGTCTGGAACATGGAATGGAATCCGAAGACCGACAAGTGGAAGACGCTGGGCGAGCTGCCCGAATTGGCCGACCTGCTCGAACACGCGATCCCGGACCCCGACGATGAGATACCAGATCCGGAGTGAGGCGGCTGCCGTGCCCGACGAAGTGATTTACCGGTGCATCCATGCGGCGTGCGCGCGTGCACTGCCGCGCAAGGTTAACTTTTGCCCATACTGCGGCACCGGCCAGCATGCGGGCGTGATGGATGCCGCGCATGCGCGGGGCGCGGACATGCGTACGCTGACGCCGGTCCCGCGCATCGTTCCCGCGTCGCCGGCATCGGCGTTCGCGTCCATGCCGGAGCCGGATGCCGCCGGACCGCGGTCGTCCGCCGCGGCGACGCCGACCGCACGGCCATCGGGGCTGGGCGCGACCGGAACGGCGGCATCACCGGCGCGAGCGCAGCAGCCCGCGTCGCGGGCCGCGATACCGGCTCGGCCTCCGCGGCGCGAACCGGTGCGCCTGCGTTACTGGCTGCTGGCGCTGGCTTTGCTGGGGACGATCTGGTTCACTGCGAAACCCGGCGCGAAAAAAATCGAAGCGCGCGTCAGCCACGCGATTGCCTTGACGGCGGAGTGCAAATTCAACGAAGCGCAATCGGAGCTGATTGCGCTGCGCTCGGCCGACGCGACGGCCGAGCAGTTGCAGCGGCTGCAAAACGCCTTGAACGATGCGGGGCCGGCCTGCGAACGCAAACGCGCGCGCGCCAAGGCGTGGGGCGAGACCATGCTGGCGGCGGATGGCGCACTGGCCGCGTCCGCGTTCGACAAGGCACAGGCCAGGCTGACCGCGTTCACGCGCCGCTGGGGCGAGGATGCCGACACGCGCGCCATGAAAGCGAAGATCGCCGCGTTGCGCGAGGAAGCACGCAATCCGCGTGCCGAAGACGTGATACAGCGCGACAGCATGGGCGGCGCGCGGCAAGCGCAATCGGCGCGCAACCTGATCGCGGAGGCCGATCGCGAACTCGCGCAAGGCAACTACAAGGCCGCAGCCGGAAAGATGGAAACCTGCGTCGCGATGATCGACGCCGGTAACCGCGAGTGCCTGGCCCTGAAAGCGCGCGCCGAACGGCTGCAGGAGGAGATGCTGCGCTGCGTCGCCGCCAAGCGCGACTGGATCGACGACCGCTGCATGTAGCGGATGTCCGTTCTATTCAAGATCGAGCTTGCCTGCCTCAACCGACCCAGCCCAATCACTTGGATAATATTCGTCCCTCACGTACCGATGAAACGTCGAATAGGGCCAATCCACTGCGGTACGCGCGAGGCCATGCCGTACAGGATTGAAATGAACATATTCCATATGCCGCTCGAAATCGCGCTCATCGCGAATTTGATGTTCCCAGAATCGCCGTTGCCAGATCGTGGATTCGTGATGCTTGCGTCGCGAAGGCGCAAGCAAGGCCTCGACGCGGTAGTTTCGGCATTCGATCGACACACGCTGTTTGATCGACATCCACCGCCGTGAAAAATTGCTGTCCTTGTCGGGCATGGTCCAGATGCAGTGAAGATGATCGGGAAGCAGGACCCATGCGTCGATGGCGAATGGGTGGGTCGATCGAACATTCTGAATGGCTCGGCGCAGCGCGAAGCGGATTGCGTCGTCGCACAGGATCGGGCGGCGCCGGAAGGTGACGAGCGTAAAGAAGAAGGTGGATCCGGCGACAGCTCGGCGATAGCGCGACATGATCACCCGATTGTACGGATCGTCGCGTGGGCACGGCACGCCGTACCCACCCTACCTTGATGCGCATCAGTAGGGTGGGTACGCGCAGCGTGCCCACGCGGAACACGAGAGGCAGTAGGGTGGGTACGCGCAGCGTGCCCACGCGAAAAGGACCTAGATCGGCGCCATCTCGATCGCCACGCCCGACAGCACCGCATTGCCCGACAGCGGATCGCGCAGGTTCTCGTCGAGCAGCGCGTTCAGGTTCACGCCCGGCCGCTCGGCCGCCACCTGCAGCCGCGTGCCCGGCAGATCGTGGCCCCAACCGTGCGGCAGGCTGACCACGCCCGGCATCATCTCCTCGCTCACCTCGACCTGCACCTCGATGCGGCGCTCGCCATTGCGAATCTGGGCCATGCCGCCGTCGGCCAAGCCAAGCCACCGCGCGTCGTCCGGATGCACCAGCGCGGTACAGCGGTAGCTTCCCTTGGCCAGCGCCGGCAGGTTGTGCATCCAGCTGTTATTCGAGCGCAGTTGGCGGCGGCCGACGATCACCAGCCGCGGCGCGGGCGAGGCCAGGTCGGCCGCCACGCGCGCCAGGTCGGCCAGCAGCAGCGGCGGCGCCAGTTCGATTTTTCCCGACGGCGTACGCAGCGCCTCCGGAATGCGCGGCGCCAGCGGCCCGAGGTCGATGCCGGACGGCGCGGTCTTCAGCGTGGCCAGCGTCAGGCCGTCGGGATTGCGGCCGAATTGGTCGCCGTAAGGGCCGCTGCGCAATCCGAGGTCGAGCAGGCGCTCGGCTCCGCGCAAGGGCGCCAGCGCCGCCATCAGCTGCGGCGCGGCCGGCCCCGCCGCGCGGCGCAATTCCTCTTCCAGCGCGGCGTCGTCGAGCGCGTCGATGTCGGCCTGCGCGCCCAGCCCTTTGACGATGGCGGCGATACGCAGCATGCTCTCCCACTCGTCGGGCTGGCCGGCGTCGCGCGCCAGGACGGGCGCGCTGTAACGCGCGTGGTTACGGTGCGAGAACTGGGTGAAGGTCACGTCGTAATGGGCATCCTCGAGCGGCGAGGGGCCGGGCAGGATCACGTCCGCGTGGCGCGAGGTCTCGTTCAGGTAGATATCGAGGCTGACCATGAACTCGAGCTGGTCGAGCGCCGCCGCGAGCCGCGGGCCGTTCGGCGCCGACAGCACGGGATTGCCGGCGATCGCGATCAGCGCCTTGATTTGTCCCTCGCCCGGGGTGTCGATTTCCTCGGCCAGGCAGGTGAGCGGCAGCTCGCCCGCCACTTCCACCGCGCCCGATACGCGCGAGCGGTAGCGGCCCGTGACCACGCCGCGCCCGCTGCCCGGCGTGCCGCGCGAGTTGGCCGCGAACGCCGCCGCTTTCGGGAACATCGCGCCGCCTTCCTCGTCGAGGTGGCCGGTGAGGACGTTGATCACGTCGATCAGCCACGAGGCGAGGGTGCCGTACTGCTGCGTACAGGTGCCGATGCGGCCGTAGATCGCCGCGCGTTCGGCGCTGGCGAGCGAACGGGCGAGTGCGCGGATGGTGGCGGCCGCGATGCCGCAGCGGCCGGCCACCCGCTCCGGCGCGTAATCGCGCACGGCGGCCTGCACCTGGTCGACGCCGTTGGTGTGTTCGGCCAGGCGGCCCAGGCGCACCAGCTGCTCGTCGAACAGCGCGTGAACGATCCCGAGCAGGAAGAACACGTCGGCGCCGGGGCGGATGAAGTGGTGGGCATCGGCCGCCTGCGCGGTTTCGGTGCGGCGCGGATCGACCACCACGATCTGGCCGCCGCGCGCGCGCAGGGCCTTGGCCTTGCCGCGGAAGTCGGGCACGGTCCACAGGCTGCCGTTCGAGACCATCGGGTTCGCGCCGAGGATCAGCAGGAAGTCGGCGCGTTCGATATCGGGCACCGGCACCGACAGCCAACTGCCGAACATCAGTCCGACCGACAGCATCTTCGGCACCTGGTCGACGCTCGACGCCGAGTACATATTGCGCGTGCCGAGGGCCTGGGCCAAGCGCGGGAAGTACAGCATCAGGCTCATTTTGTGCGAGGTCGGATTGCCCAGCACCGTGGCCAGCGCATGCGGGCCGTGGGCCGCGAGGACGGGCGGCAGGCGCCGTTCGATCTCGGTGTAGGCCTGGTCCCAGCTGGCCGCGACGAACACGCCATCGCGTTTGATGAGCGGCGTGCGCAGGCGGTCGGGATCGTCGTGCAGGTCTTTCAGGCCGATCGCTTTCGGGCACAGGAAGCCGTGCGAGAACACGTCCTGCCGGTCGCCGCGGATACGCAGCACGCGCTGCGCTTCGAGGTCGATTTCAAGGCCGCAGCAGGCTTCGCAAAACGGGCAGATGCGGTGGGCGGTGCGGGCTTGCTGGGACATGGCGCGGCTTCCCCATGAAATCGAACGGTCGTGCGATTGTCAACGCGTGCGCGCCAACTGTCAACCGCGATTTTCGCCGGCAGTGTATGCTACCGAGCAACAACAACTGGAGGGAACACGTCATGAACACGAAGCCGATAGTGGGTGCACTGTTGACGCTGGCGCTGGTGGCTAGCCTGTCCGCCTGCACCAAGCGCGACGAGAGCATGGGGCCGGCGCAGAAGGCCGGGCAGGCGATCGACAACGCGGGCGACAAGGTGGCGAAGGACCTGCACGGCAAGCTCGACAAGGCCAAGCAAGTGGGCACGGATCTCGCCAAGTCGGCCCAGGACACCAGCGACAAGATCGACGAGGCCACCTCGGACGCTGCCAAGGGCCTGAACCAGGCGACCGAGGAAGTCGGCAAGAAGGTCGAGAAGGCGGGCGAAAAGATCCAGGAATCGGCCCGCAAATAGCCCGCAAACCGCAAACCGGGCTCAGAAACCGGGGTCAGTGCCGACATTCGGACACGAGCTCAACAGGCACGCCTGTTGAGCTCGTGTCCGAATGTCGGCACTGACCCCGGTTTGCGGTCAGGCGGTGACGACGGCGGGCTTGGTTGTCGGCCAGTTGCCCAGCACGATCGACAGGTCGACGAACCCCGCGCGCCACGCCCGTTCCAGGTCCTGCTCGATGTGCTCCATCGAGGTCTGCTCGAAATTGGCGAAGCCGCACACGCCGTAGGCGCGGTTGCGGCCGTGCGCCTTGGCCAGGTACAGCGCCATGTCGACCAGGTTCACCGCGCGCTCCCACGGCAGCGGATGCTCGCCCGGCACCAGCGGGAACGGCGCGAAGCCGATCGAGACATTCACCGAGATCTTGCTGTCCTGGTAGTCGATGGTGTGCGCCGAAATCCCCGTCAGCAGCCGCCGCGCGATCTCTTCGACCCCGCTGCGCGGTATCGCCGGCAAAAACGCCAGGAACTCTTCGCCGCCCCAGCGTACGATCATGTCGGTCTCGCGCAAGATCACGTGCAAGCTCTCGGCGATCATCTTGAGCACCGCGTCGCCCGCCGCATGCCCATAGGCGTCGTTGACGTGCTTGAAGTGGTCGACGTCGAGCAGGAACAGGGCGCCGCAAATCTCTTCGCCCGAGGTCCCCACGCCGCGCTTCTCGACCGGCCTCTCGGCCTGCAAATGGCTGCGCATGAATTCCTGGAAGTGACGCCGGTTGTACAGCGACGTCAGCGGATCGCGCGAGCTTTGCTGCTTCAGTTCGAGGTTCTTGACCTGCAGCTGCGCGTTCGCGGTGCGCACCTTGCGGTACAGGATCCCGACGATCACCGACGCCAGCGCAAACACCAGCGCCAGCAGCCACCACACGCGCTGCTGCAGCCGGCGGTTGTCGATCTCGGCCGACTTGACTTCGTTCTCGCGGCTGAGCAGCTGGATCTGGCGCTGCTTCTTTTCGGCCTCGTATTTTTCCTGCAGCTCCCACATCGCCTTCTGGCGCTGCTTCTCGAATAGCTCGTTCGACAGCTTGCGCTCGCGGTGGTAGGCCTCGATCGCGCCCACCATGTCGCCGGCCCGCTCCAGCGCGTCGCCGTATTCGGCCAGCACCGATTGCAGCTCCGGCTTGTCGCCCTGCTTGTCGTAAAACGCCAGCCCCGCCTCGAAGCTGCGCTTGCCCTCGGCCACCCGCCCCATGCCGAGGTAGGCCTGGCCGATGTTGATGCGCGCCGTCGCCTCGGTGCTCTCCTTGTCGATGCGGCGCGCCACCTCGATCGCCTGGTGTGCGTAACTGAGCGTGCGCGCATAGTCGCGCTGCTTCAGATAGCTGTCCGACAGGTTCACCAGCGAGGTCGCGATCATCGAATTGGCGCCGATCCTGCGCTCCAGTTCGAGCTCGGCGAGCAGCGCTTTCATGCCGCGCTCCGGCTGGTCGGTGTCGGTCGCGAGGAAGAACTCGGTCTTCTTCAGCATCGCCATGCGGCCCGGCGAGTCGGCTTTCTCGGCTGCCTCGGTCGCCTCGGCCAGCGCTTCGAAGCCTTTGTCGAATTGGCGCGTCTGGTCGTATAACTGGGCCAGCGCGTTGAGCGCCATGACCATTTGCACCGGCTGGCCGTACTGGCGCGCCAGCGTCACCGCTTCCTGATGCTTGCGCAACGCCTCCGGGAAGTTGCCCTCTTCGGCGTGGGCGTCGCCCGACGAAATCGCGGCCTGCACCCGCAACGCCAGGTCGCCGGTGGTGTTGGCGATCTTCTCGCCTTCCCACAGCAACTCGTGCGAGCGCTTGAGCTCATTGAACTGGAATACGATGTAGCCCTTGGTCAGCAAGCCCTTGGCCAGCGCCACGTCGTCGCGCGCCGCTTTGCCCAGCGCGATCACCTGGTCGGCCACCGCCAGCGCGTCCTGCTTGCGTCCGACCCGGCCGTAGGCCAGGCTCAGCTGGGTCAGGAATTCGGCCTTGGTCGCGGCCGGCGCGGCGCGCGCCGCGCTGTCGATCTTGCCGAGCATCGCCAGCGCTTTCTCGGGAACGAAGCGGTTCACTTCGCGGATGTCGGCCAAGCGCGCGTCGAGCGGGACGGGGACGTCGGCGGCGGCAACGGTAGCGACCAGGCACAGCGACGCCAGCAGCCACCGGCGCCCCGAGCGCGGCGATTTTCCCTTGAACCCAGCCAACATCCGTATCCTTTGAAATGTCTTTCTCTGGCGGTCCCTATGCCGGGACTCTATGCGTCCAATTATATTCTTGTTGCAACGCGGAAAGATCAAATTTTCGGCGGATGTGCAAAAAAAGCACACACGCCCGGCCGGCCGGCGGCGGCTAGGCGGCCAGTTGCTGCAGCAGGTAGAGGCGCTGGTACAAGCCGCCCTCGATCCGCATCAGCTGCTCGTGGGCGCCGGCCTCGGCGATCCGGCCGTGGTTGAGCACGATGATGCGGTCGGCCTCGCGGATGGTCGACAGCCGGTGCGCGATCGCGATGATCGTGACCCGCCCGCGCAACTCGTCGAGCGCGGTCTGTACGATCTGCTCGGTCTGGCTGTCGATGTGCGAGGTGGCTTCGTCCAGCAGCAGGATGCGCGGCTGGCCCGCCAGCGCGCGCGCGATCGCGATCAGCTGCTTCTGCCCGGTCGACAGGCGCGAGCCGCCTTCGCCCAGCGGCGCGTCGTAGCCGCCGTCGAGCGCGGCGATGAACTCGTGCGCATGCGCGGCGCGCGCGGCCTGCTCGATCGCTGCCTGCGGCAGGCCGCGCCCCATGTCGATGTTGTCGCGCGCCGACGCCGCCAGCAGGAACGGGTCCTGCGGCACCAGCCCGACCTCCTTGCGGAACTGCTCGTTGGCGATGCCGGCCAGCGGCTGGCCGTTGATCTCGATGCTGCCCTGCTGCGTCGTGTAATAGCGCAGCAGCAGCGACAGCAAGGTCGACTTGCCGCTGCCCGTATGGCCGACGATGCCGAAGAACGCGCCCTGCGGAATGTCGAGGCTCAGTTGGTGCAGCACCGTCTGCCCCGGCGCGTAGGCGAAGCTGAGGTCGCGGATATGCACCGCCGGGGTGTCGGGCGCCACCGAACGCACCGCGGCCGCCGCCTTGCCGGCCGCATGCTCGGGCGCGCCCGCTTCGTCCAACAGCGCGGCCACGCGCGCGGTCGCGACCACCGCCTGCTGCAGGCCGCTGAATTGCATGGTGATCTGGATCAGCGGCTCGATCACCCGCGCGATGTAGCTGATGAACGCGTACAGCACGCCGACTTCGACCGCGTTCATCTCGCGCTCGCCGAAGCTGTAGATGACCACCGCCAGCAGGATCACGTTCAGCAGGTCGAGCGCGGGCCGCAGCAGGAAGGCGTTGGCGCGCAGCTCGGCCAGCCGCGCCTTGTAGTGCGCGTGGTTGGTGACGCCGAAGCGCCCGGCGAAGCGCGCCTGCGCATTGCTGGCCTGGAGCACGCTCATGCCGCCGATCGATTCGGCCATCTGGCCGTTGATCTCGCTGCGCAAGGCGCGCGCGCGGGTCACCGCCGGCGCCGACAGCCGCTGGTACACGAACACGATGGCCAGCACCGCCGGCACCAGCGCCAGCACGATCAGCATCAGGCGCCAGTCCAGCCAGGCCATTGCGGCCATGGTGCCGACCAGCACGATGCTGCTGTCGAGGATCACGAACAGCACCTGGATATACAGGGTCTTGACCGCCTCGGTGTCGTTGGTCACCCGGCTCACCAGCTGGCCGGTGATGGCGCGGTCGAAGAAGGCCATCGGCAGCCGCAGCACATGGCCGTAGACCCATTCGCGCAGGCGCTGCACCGAACGCATCGCGAGGCCGGACAGGCGCACCAGCTGCAGGTAGCGCAGGCCGGACGCGATCCAGCCGCTGAACAGGATCCCGGCCAGCAGCCCGGCCATGCGCGGCAGGTCGAGCCGGCGCGGCAGCAGGTGCTCGTCGATCAGGGCCTTGCCAAGCACCGGGCCGATCACTTCGAGGCCGGCCGCGATCACCATCCAGACGATCGCCCATAGCAGGTGGCGGCGGTCGGGATGGGCGGCGCGGCGCAGCAGCGCGATCGCCTGTGCGCCCTGGGCGCGCATCGACTTGGCTTGCAGCCGGCTGTCGGATTCAGAGTGCATCGAGGCTGGCCTCCAGTTGTTGGTAGCGCCACTGGCTGGCGTACCAGCCGTCGCGCTCGAGGAGTTCGTCGTGGCTGCCCGATTCGCTGATGCAGCCCTCGCGCAGCACCACGATCAGATCGGCGTTGACCACCGCCGACAGCCGGTGGCTGGCGATGATGGCGCTGCGTTCGGGCCGCGCGCGCCGCAGTTCTTCGAGATGCTCGAGGATGCGGGTTTCGGTGCCGGTATCGACCGCCGACAGCGCGTCGTCGAGCAGCAGCAAGTCGCTGTCGGCCAGCAGCGAGCGCGCGATCGCCACCCGCTGGCGCTGGCCGCCCGACAGGGTGATGCCCTTCTCGCCGACCGGCGTGTCGTACCCCTGCGGGAAGCGCAGGATGTCGGCGTGGATGTCGGCCATCCGGGCCGCGTGTTCGACCTCGGCGCGCGTGGCGCCCGGCCGCGCCAGCGCGATGTTGTCGGCGATCGTGGCCGAGAACAGGAAGGATTCCTGCGGCACCCAGCTGATCGCCGCGCGCAGCGTGGCCAGGGTGTAGTCGGCCAGCGCGTGGCCGCCCCAACTGACCTGGCCGTGCTGCGGCGTGGCCTGGCGCAGCAGCACGCGCAGCAGGGTCGATTTGCCGGCGCCGGTCGGCCCCACCAGGCCCAGGGTCTGGCCAGGCGCCAGCGTGAGCGTCACGCCCGACAGCGCGGGCAGCGCCTGGCCCGCATACGAATAACTGACTTCATGCAGCGCCAGCGGGCCGCGCTCCAGCGTGGCGCGCTGGCCGGCGTCGTCCACCGACAGCGGGGCGTCGAGCAGCGGCCGCACGCGCGCCCAGGCGGCGCGTCCGCGTTCGATCAGCGACAGCACCCAGCCGGCCGCGAACATCGGCCAGATCAGCTGTCCGAGGTACATGGTGAAGCTGGTCAGCGCGCCGATCGTCAACTGGCCCTGCCACACCAGGTAGCCGCCCAGGCCGAAGGTGAGCACGCCGGCCGCGCTCAGGGTCAGGCCGACCGCGGGCTCGTAGGCCGCTTCCCACTTTTGCGCGCTCAGGCTGGCGTCGGCCGCGCGCGCCGCCAGTTCGCTGAACTGCGCGGCGCTACGCTGCTCGAGTCCCAGCGCGCGCAGGGTGCGCACGCCGGACAGCGATTCCTGCACGTGGTCGTTGAGCGCCGAGAAGCGCTTCAGCGAATCGGTCGAGGCGGTGTGGATGTGGCTCGAGATGCGCCAGAACGCCAGCGCCATCAGCGGGAACGGCAGCAGCGCGATCGCGGCCAGCCGCCAGTCCACGCCCAGCATCATGATCCCCAACACCATCACCAGCGTGAGGGTGCCGTCGAAGCCGGCCAGCATCGCTTCGCCGGCCGCCATCTCGATCGCGTCGATGTCGTTGGTGGCCAGCGCCATCAGGTCGCCGGTGCGCTGCTTCTGGTAGAACGCCGGGCCCTGCACCGACAGCCGCGCGTAGAAGCGGGTACGCAGCTCGACACCCAATTGGTAGGCGGCGGCGAACAGGCGCAAGCGCCAGCCCACCCGCAGCACGTAGATCGCCACGCCGAGCGCAAGCAATTGCGCAATCTGCACCAGCAACTGGCGATTGTCGAGGCGGTGCGCGGCAAGGCCGTCGATCATGAAGCCGATCTTGCGCGGCACCCAGACCGTGCAGGCGGCCACCCCGATCAGCATCAGCGCCGACGCCACGTAAGAACGCCAATGGCTGCGCACGAAGCGGCCAATCAGCCTTGATAAACTCATTTACTATCCCTGCGCTATACGCCCGGTAAACAATTAGCGGGCCGAAGCCCGCTAATTTACTACCTTTGGGGTGCCGGCGCATGCGGCGGCGCACTACTTTTTCTTATCCAACAGCTCGGCGGCGGGGAAGGGCGCGGGCTTGGCGACGGCCTTCTTCGCGGCCTTGGCAATCGGCTTGACCTTGGCCACCGCACGCGCGGCGGCGGCCGGCGCTGCGACCGTAGCGGCCGCGGCAAGCGGCGCGGGCGCCGGGGCAGGGGCCGGGACCGCGACGGGCGCAGCCAGGGCCGCCGGCGCAGCCTTGGCCGCCACCACAGGGGCGGGCGGCTTGATCAAGTCCGCCTGCATACTGCTGGCGATGCTGAACAGCTGGCGGCCATAAGCGAGCAGGCTGTCGAAATAGTCCTGGGACTGGTGGGTGAGCGAGAACAGGTCGCGCGGGTCGGCGATGCCGGCCCACTGGCGCAGCGCGGCCGCCGATTTCTCGACCGACGCACGCGAGGCGCTCATGTTCAGGGCGATGATTTTTTCCGCGCTCTCGACGGTCTTGCTGCTCAGGCTGCGCATGAAGGCGAGCTGGGCTTCGACCTGCGAGTGGCGGGCCGCGGAAAACTGTTCGGAAAATGAAGTCATCGGGTATCCTTGTGAAGGTTTATGACGCGCTGCAATATTGCTTAGTTTATCCACGAATCATTGCCTTGAAAAGAAGAATTTTCCGATATCGTTGCGCATAAATCTTGCATTGCAGCATCACCGTCGTGGCCGGCCGTTATACAATCACCGGGTCCCGGCCACCAGGAGCGTCAGATGGATCTTGTCATTCGCAATGCCAGCCTGCCCGACGGCCGGCGCCAGGTCGACATCGCCATCGACCAGGGCCGCATCGCCGCGCTCGGCCCGCAACTGCCGCTGCAGGGCGCGCGCGAAATCGATGCCGAGGGCGACCTCGTCACGCCGCCCTTCGTCGACGCGCATTTCCACATGGACGCCACGCTGAGTATCGGCCTGCCGCGCGTCAACCAGTCCGGCACCCTGCTCGAGGGCATCGCGCTGTGGGGCGAGCTGAAGCCGACCCTGACGCAGGAAGCCCTGGTCGAGCGCGCGCTCCAGTACTGCGACTGGGCGGTGGCGCGCGGCCTGCTGGCGATCCGCTCGCACGTCGACATCTGCGACGACCGCCTGCTGGCGGTCGAAGCCCTGCTCGAGGTGCGGCGCCGCGTCGCGCCCTACCTCGACCTGCAGCTGGTGGCCTTTCCCCAAGACGGCCTGCTGCGCAGCCCGAGCGCCTTCGCCAACCTCAAGCGCGCGGTGGCGATGGGGGTGGACGTGGTCGGCGGCATCCCCCATTTCGAGCGCACCATGGCCGACGGCGCGGCCTCGGTGCGCCTGCTGTGCGAGTTCGCGGCCGGCAAGGGCCTGCGCGTGGACATGCATTGCGACGAGTCGGACGACCCGCTGTCGCGCCACATCGAAACCCTGGCCAGCGAAGCCCAGCGCCTCGGCTTGCAGGGCAGGGTGGCCGGCTCGCACCTGACCTCGATGCATTCGATGGACAACTACTATGTAAGCAAGCTGCTGCCCCTGATCCGCGAGGCCGGCGTGGCGGCGATCGCCAACCCGCTGATCAACATCACCTTGCAGGGCCGCCACGACAGCTACCCCAAGCGGCGCGGCATGACCCGGGTGCCGGAGTTGATCGCGGCCGGCGTCGACGTCGCCTTCGGCCACGATTGCGCGATGGACCCGTGGTACAGCCTGGGCTCGGGCGACATGCTGGAAGTGGCGCATATGGGCCTGCACGTGGCGCAGATGACGGGGCAGGACGCGATGCACCAGTGCTTCCTGGCGGTGACCGAGACGCCGGCCCGCATCCTCGGCCTCGACGGCTACGGCCTGGCGCCCGGCTGCCATGCCGACCTGGTGCTGCTCGATGCCGGCGGCACGGTCGAGGCGATCCGCCTGCGCGCCGCGCGCCGCATGGTGATCCGGCGCGGGCAGGTGCTCAGCGAGTCGCCGCGCGCGGCCGCCCGCCTGGCGTTGGCGGGACGCCCGCCGTCGACCAATTTCCGCCTGATGCGTTAAGCGCAAGTCGCCCGCGCCGCCATATCGGTGGTAGACTTGCCTGCAATAGTTGTCGTTCGAATATTGCAACCAGCTGCCTGAGGCCCGTCGTGAAAGAGATCGAGATTCGTCCCGCCGCGGAAGCCGATTTGGAAGCCATCTGGGCCATCTTCCAGACCCACGTGAGCGCCGGCGAAACCTATCCGTTCGCGCCCGACACCCCCAAGCATGTGTGCTACGACTACTGGTTCGGCCCCGGCGTGTCGAGCTTCGTGGCGGTGATGGGCAGCGAGCGCCTGCTCGGCATGTACAAGCTGGTGCCCAACCAGCCCGCGCTCGGCGCCCACGTGGCCAACGCCTCCTACATGGTCGGTCCGGACGCGCAGGGCGTGGGCATCGGCCGCATGCTGGGCCAGCACAGCCTGGAGGAGGCGCGCCGCCAAGGCTATCTGGCGATGCAGTTCAACTACGTCGTCAGCACCAACACCTCGGCCGTGATGTTGTGGAAGCAGCTCGGCTTCAGCATCGTCGGCACCCTGCCCAAGGCATACCGCCACCGCCGGCTTGGCTATGTCGACGCCTACGTGATGTACCGCTTGCTCAGCGACCCCGCCGGCTGGCCCGGTGTCGGCGATTGAGCGCCGTGCGTATCCTCGACACCGAGCGCCTGGCCTTGCGCACCATTGCGCCGGACGATGCGCCGTTCTATCTCGCGCTGGTCAACGACCCGGCCTTCATTGTCTACATCGGCGACCGCGGCATCCGCACCCTCGACGCGGCGCGCGAAGCGATCGCCAACGGGCCGATGGCGATGCAGGCCGCGCTCGGCCACTCGCTGTACCTGGTGGAGCGCAAGGATGACGGCGCGCCGATCGGCATGTGCGGCCTGATCAAGCGCGACACGCTGGACGACGTCGACATCGGCTACGCCTTCCTGCCGCAGTACCGCGGCCACGGCTATGCGCGGGAGGCCGCCGCCGCCGTGTGCGCCTTGGCGCCCACGCTCGGCATCCGGCGCCTGCTGGCGATTACCTCGCCCGACAATGCCGGCTCGATCGCGCTGCTGCTCAAGCTCGGCCTGCGCTTCCAGCGGCTGGCCCATCTGACGCCCGACGACCCCGGCACCAATGTGTACGCGGCGGACTTGCCGGCGGCGGCCGCGGTGGCCTAGCAAACACCTCACTCAAGCGAAGGAACTGCCATGCAACTCGCAAACCTCAAGATCGCAGTGCGGCTGGCGCTGTTGGGCGGCTTCTTTTTCCTGGCGCTGGCGGTGGTCGGTATCGGCGGCTGGCGCGCCTTGGGCGCGACCAACGCCAAGGCCGCGCTGGCGATGGACCACGCGGGCATGCTGACCGATGCGGTCGATGCGGCGCGCAGCGCCCAGGTCGAATTCAAGATCCAGGTACAGGAATGGAAGAACATCCTGCTGCGCGGGAACGAGCCGGCCCAACTGGCGAAGTACACGGACTCGTTCAAGAAAAGCGCCGAGAGCACCAACGTCGAGCTGAAAAAAGTCACCGGCCTGCTGACCCGCCTGGGCCTGGACACGCCGCTGGTTGGCGAGGCGCTGGTGGCCCACGATGAACTGGGCCGCAACTACCTCGTGGCCCTGCAAAAATACGATAGCGCCAACCCGGAGAGCGCCAAGCTGGTCGACGGCCTGGTCAAGGGCATGGACCGGGCGCCGACCAAGAAGATCGACGACATCGTCGCCTACATCCAGCAGCAGTCGACCGCCTTGACGGCGAAGATGAACCGCGAGCGGGACCAGGCGCAGCGTGACGCCAGCCTGGGCCTGGCCGGTGTGGTGCTGGCGACGGTGCTGATCGGCGCCGCGATCATGCTATGGCTCGCGCGCAGCATCACCACGCCGCTCAACGACGCGGTGGCGATCGCGCGGACGGTGGCCAGCGGCGACCTGTCGACCCATATCGAGGTGCGCGGCAGCGACGAAATCGGCACCTTGCTCGCATCGCTCAAGGACATGCACGACAAGCTGGCCGAGATCGTCGGCAAGGTGCGCGCGGGGACCGACGCCATCGCCTGCGCCTCGGCCGAGATCGCGCAGGGCAACCAGGACCTGTCGGCGCGCACCGAGGAGCAGGCCAGTTCGCTCGAGGAGACCGCGTCCTCGATGGAGGAGCTGACCGGCACCGTCAGGCAGAACAGCGAGAATGCAAGCAAGGCCAGCAAGCTGGCGGGCGCCGCATCGGCGGTGGCGGTGCGCGGCGGCGACGCGGTGAACCAGATGATTGACACCATGGGCTCGATCAACGCGTCGTCGAAGAAGATCGTCGACATCATCGGCGTGATCGACGGGATCGCGTTCCAGACCAATATCCTGGCGCTGAATGCGGCGGTGGAGGCGGCGCGCGCCGGCGAGCAGGGACGCGGTTTCGCGGTGGTGGCGGCGGAAGTGCGTAACCTCGCGCAGCGTTCGGCCGCCGCGGCCAAGGAGATCAAGGCGCTGATCGGCGACTCGGTCGAGAAGGTGGAGATCGGCAGCAAACTGGTGGGCCAGGCCGGCAGCACGATGGATGACGTGGTGGCCAGCGTGCAGCGGGTGACCGCGATCATCGCCGAGATCGCGGTGGCCAGCGGCGAGCAAAATGTGGGCATCGACCAGATCAACAACGCGATCGCGCAGATGGACGCGGTGACCCAGCAGAATGCCGCACTGGTCGAGGAGGCCGCCGCCGCGGCCGAGACGATGCAGCAGCAGGCGCAGAGCCTCGCGCAGGCGGTCAGCGTATTCAAGATCGCCGCGCGCCAGGCGGCGCCGGCACCCGCGCCGCGCAAGGCGTCCGCGCGCCCGGCCTTTCGTTCGCCGGCGCGGGCCGTGCGCCTGGCCAGCGCCAAGCTCGACAAGCCGATGGCCGCGGTGAGCGCCGACTGGGAGGAGTTCTAGGCGCGCAGCTGCCCTCAGTACTTCGTGCTCCCCCACGGGAAAAACCACAGCAGCGGCTTCTCGACGCGTGCGGCCCACGACTTTTCGTCGTGGCTGCCGCCATCGGCCAGGTAGAAATACAGGTCCACGTCCTGCTTGTAGCCCTGCGCCGCCAGCGCGTCGCGCATCTGGCTGGTCTCCTCGATGCCGTCGTTTTTGGTGCCCGCATCGATATAGAACTTGACTGGCATGCGCGCGGGCAGCTTGCTGACCACCTGCTTGTTATTCCACCAGAACGAGCTCGACATCCCGCCCGCTTTCGAAAACACGTCCGGGTGCCGCTGCGCGATGAGCACCGACGCCAGCCCGCCCAGCGACGAGCCCATGATCGCCGTGCTTTCCTTGCCCGGCAGCGTGCGCCAGGTCTTGTCGACATACGGCTTGACGGTGTCGACCACGAAGGCCTCGTAGGCGTCGAGCTTGCCGCCGCCGTACTTCGGATCGCAGCAGGGCGTGTACTCGGGAATGCGGTCCGGTGTGTTGTCGATGCCGACCACGATCACCTCGTCCATCGCGCCGGTCGCCACCAGCCGGTTCACGGTCTCGTCGACGCCCCACTCGACGCCGTATGCCGCGGTCTTCGCATCGAACAGGTTTTGGCCGTCGTGCATGTACAGCACCGGATAGCGCTTGGCCTTGTTTTCTTCGTAACTGGCGGGCAGGTAGATGCGCAGCGAGCGGCTGTTGTGCAGCTGCGGCGATTCGAATTTCGGCACGATGGTCAGCTTGCCGAACGGCGCGCCGAAGAAGGGGTAGATGTCGACCGTGCCGCCGGCCGCCAGCTTGTACACGCCGCCGCTCGACACCTTCTCGGCGCCCAGCGTCGGCTTCATCGTGACCTCGCCCAGCTCGTCGGGCCAGGTGTAGGTCCATACATTGCTGCCTTCAAGGAGGGCCGCCGGCACGCCCTTGGACCACGTCATCGGGCCCTTGTCGCCGCGGATGGCGATGCCCTCCTTGCCGGCGTCGTAATGCACACGCACGGTGGTGGCGCCGGCGACCTGGGCGAACAGGAGGGCCGCGAGCGCGCCGTATCGAAGCAAGGTCATACCTAATCCTTTGTGTCTGGAGCCTGCAAAATTCGCAAGCCGTAAATATCGAATCTGTTGGACGGTCCGTCCACGCCGCCCGCCGCGCTGAAGCTGCGATTGCTGTGCAGGTAGCTCATATTATAGAAATCCTCGAGCTCGAGCGTGTACACGCCCGCTTTCAGGCGCGCCGCGAGCGGAGTCGAATAGACGGTCGGCGTGTCGGCCTTCTCGATGCGCGCGTGCGGCAGTTGCACCACGCCTTGCGCGGCGACGCGGCCCGCCGCGTCTTTCACGACCAGCCATTTGACGCCGCCGCTGATGCCGAGGTTGATCTGGTTCGCGCCGTTGTGATAGCGGACTTGCAGGCGGTAGTTGCCGTCCTTCGGCAGGGCGATGCCGCCGACGCTGAAGCTGTCGCCCGGCTTGCCCCAATCCTTCAGGCGCGGCTGCGAGAAGCGCGGGTCCGGGCCGCTGGGCTGGATATTCGAGTGCACGCGCGCGTCGGTGACGGGAATCTCGATGCCGGCGTCGACGCAGGCCGAGGCGCTGTGGTGGCTGCGGTTGCCCGAGCCGGTGAACTGCGCCTCGGCGGCGTAGCAGGCGCCCGGCGTGCGGTCGGTCCAGCTGCCGGCCGGGAGGCCGGAGGCCGCCAGTGTGCCGTCGCGGTAGACCTTGTAGACCGTGCCGCCGCCGTTCTTGCCGGCGCCGATGTCGAAGCTCACCGCTCCCTCCGCGTCGCGCCGGAGCTTGGCGAGGTCCGGCTCGCGCGGGCCGAACACCGCGCTCGTTTCGGCATATGGGTCCGCGCTCACGCGACGTATGCCGCGCTCGCCTGCGATCAATGCGCCGAGGCGGATGTCGATCGTGCTGCCGTCGCCCAGTTGCGCCCATTTGATCGATGGCCCGGCCTTCGCGCCGTTCAGGCGGATGCTGTCGACGGCGTAGTAGCCGTCCGCCTGCGCCACCGGGGGCAGATGTATCCTGACCGCGATGCGCTTGCCGCGCAGCCGCAGCCGGTTCAAAGCGATCGACTCGCTGTTCGCGAACGCCTCGCGCCGCAGCCTGGCGGTGATGAAGGGACGCACGGCGATACCGTCCGCGCTGGCCGAGATGCCGAACACGTTCTCGATCACCATCCCCAGGTAGGCGCCGACGGACCACAGCTGGCGCTTCGAGTTGATGACCGGGCCGATCAGCGAGGGCTGCTGTTCGTCCAGCAGCAGCGGCTGGCCTGACAGCCATTCCAGGTTCTCCATGTTCGACAGGTTGAGGGCTGCGCCGCGCATCAGCGTAGCGTAGGCCGCGTCGGCTACGCTGACGTTGCCGGTCATGGCCGCCGCCTTCAGCCCGTACGCCGTCACGAAGGGCCAGATCGCGCGATTGTGATAGATCGGCATGCCTTGCTGCTGCGGATAGATCACCGGCGCGCCCATCGGCCCATGCGGATAGTGCGCGAGGATCTGACGCGCGCGCGCCGCATCGGCCACGCCGGTGACGATCGCCAGCGACTGTCCAAGCCAGTCGAACTTGTGCATCGGCGCGCCGTCGAAGTGCGCGGCGGTCAAGCTGCTGTACAGGCCTTCGTCTGCCAGCCACAATTTGGCGTTGATCGCTTTTTTCAGCTCGGCCGCCCATGCCGTGTATTTCCTGGCGAGGGCGGTGTCGCCATGCTCGCGCGCGAGCGATGCAGTCAGCGTCAGCGCCTTGTAGTGGGCCACGTTGGTCGACAGCGCCTTCGACGTCGCCATCGACGCCAGGTCGTTCGTGATCCACGCGGCGTAGCTCTGGTCGCGCCAGTCGAGGAAGGACTCCTCGCCCGTGTACAGGCCGTCCGCCTTGTCGAACGCGGCAAGGCGGTCGTTTTCGATGGTGTTGGCAAGCGCCTTCAGGGCGCGTGCGGCGAACGGCTTGCGCTCGGCCGCGGGCAGCATCTTGAGCACCTCCTCGGCCGCGAAGGCCCAGGTGACGCGATCGGTGCTGACTGGCCAGCTGCCGCCGCTGCCGGTGTCCTGCGCGACCTGCAGGCCGTCCGCGCTGCCCGCCACGGCGGCCGGCTTGACGATCCCGTCGCGGAAGGCGGACAGCTTGAACTCCAGCGAATTGCGCACGCGTTGCGGGTCCAGCAGCGCCAGGCCAAGGCCGGCCGCGTAGGACAGGTCGCGGGTCCAGACGTAGTGCCATTTCTCGCCGGTTTCGAAGCACTCGCAGGCGATCGGGCCGCCGCCGTTGTAGTTGCCGTCCTTGATCTCGCTGACCGAATCCTTCTTCATCTCCGCACCGGCCAGCGCGAACAGCGCATCGAACGCGAGGCTGCCGCTGCGGACCGACGGCAGCGCGTCCGACTCGGCGTAGTTCACGTACTGCGGTCCCGGATCGCGCAGCGGCATGGTGGTCGATTGGGCGTAGCTGCGCAGCGGCGCATCGGGATCCGCCGCCGAAAAGCGCGCGGTCTCCTGCTTGCCGTCGTAGGTGCCGAAGTTCAGCGCGGTCATGGCGCGGCCCGCGTGCGGGTCGACAACCAGGGCCGCCGGCGTATCCACGCGTGTCACGCGCAGCAGCGGCACCGCGGGGTTCGATACGTCCACGCGGAACACATAGGTCGCTGTCTGCTTGACGAACAGGTAGTCTTCCGGGCCCGGATGGGTGTCCATCCTGTAGTCGGCGCCCGGCGCGACGGTGACGCTGGCCGCCGGATCGATCACCCATTCGGCGCTCCAGTCCTTGTGGCCGACCTTGAAGGCGTGGTTGCCGGGGCTGATCAGGATCCGCGCCTCGTACAAGCCCTTGCCCTGGTAGCTCAGGACGTTGTCGGTACCCCAGCCATTGAAGGCGCCGCGGATGTACAGGTCCTTGGCCAGCGGACCGTCGCCGGCCCCGATCGCGGCGCTCGGAAGGAGGGCGGCTGCGAGCAGCCAATGCAGCGTGTTCACAGCTCCAGCACGATGACGGAACGGGCGGGTAGCTTCAACTCGGTCGCCAGCTCGTACTTTGCGCCGGTCAGCACATCGATGCCCGAGCTCACGCCCTGCAGCATCTCGTGGAAGCGCGCGGTCGGCAGCGACACCTCCTTCGCGTTCTTGTTGAAGGCGACCATCACCTTCTTCGCGCCGTCGTAGCGGAAGTAGACGTAGGTGTTGTTCTCGGCCCCGTAGTGCATCAGCTTCCCGCGATGGATCAGCGGCTGGCCCTTGCGCCAGTTGACCAGCTTCTTCACGAACGCTTGCGCCTCGCGCTGCTGCGCCGTCAAGCCTTCGCCGCTGAAACCATTGACCTTGTCGCCGGCCCAGCCGCCGGGAAAATCGCGGCGGTAGGTCGCATCGTCGCGGCCCTTGGTCGCGCTGGTCATCAGCAGCTCGGTCCCGGAATAGAATTGCGGAATGCGCGGCATCGTCATCACGAACACCAGGTCCATCTTGTAGAGGTCGAAGTCCTCGCCCACCACGCTGAACAGGCGCGGCATGTCGTGGTTCCCTTCGAACAGCACCAGCCTGGCGGGATCCGGATACAGGTAATCGAGCGACAGCGTTTCGTACACGTTGTCGAATCCGTCCCTGCCGTCCTTGTCGGCCAGCGCGCTACGCATCGCCTCCGTCATCGGGAAGTCCATCAGGCTCGGAAGGTAGGTTTGGTAACCGTCGAAATTGAGTTTGCCGCGCTGCCAGTGCGAGACGATGGGCGGACGCAGGCTCCACTCTTCGCCGACCATGTTCAGGTTCGGATACTCGTCCATCAGGCGGCGCGTGTATTGCGTCAGGAATTTGCCGTCCGAGTAGCCGTAGGTGTCGATCCGCAGTCCGGACAGGCCCGCGTACTCGATCCACCAGATATGGTTTTGAATGAGGTAAGTCGCCACCAGCGGGTTGGTCTGGTTCAGGTCGGGCATCCCGGCGGAGAACCAGCCCTGCGTGAAGTTCTTCTTGTCCTCTTCCGACGCGTACTTGTCCTGCACCGACACCCGATGGTGCGCGGTCGGCACGAATTTTCCGCCGTAGTTGATCCAGTCCGGGGTCGGCATGTCCTTCATCCACCAGTGCTGAAGGCCGATATGCGACAGCACCACGTCCTGGATCACGCCGATGCCGCGCTTGCGGGCCTCGGCCGTCAGCCGCTTGAAGTCCTCGTTGCTGCCGTAGCGCGCATCGATCTTGTAATGGTTGGTGGCCGCGTAGCCGTGGTAGGAGTAGGCCGGCATGTCGTTCTCCACCAGCGGCGTCGGCCACAGCTGCGTGAAACCCATGGCGGCGATGTAGTCGAGGTGGTCGATGATGCCCTGGATGTCGCCGCCATGGCGGCCGCCGCCGCCGGCGCGGTCAAGCCTGTCGGCCATGCCGGCGATGCTGTCGTTGGACGGATCGCCGTTCGCGAAGCGGTCCGGCATGAGTTCATAGATCGCGTCGTTGCTGTCGAAGCCCTTGCGCTGGGCCGAGCCGCGTTCGCGCGCCATCAACTGGTAGTTGTATTTGATGCGCTGGGCGCCGCGCTGGAACACGATGTCGAATGTGCCTGGCGCGGCGTGGTCCGAAATGAGCAGGTCGATGAACAGATAGTTCTTGTTCTGGACGCGCTTGATGCCCGCAATTCGCACCCCCGGATAGGCGATCGCCGGCTCGAGGTCGGCGATGTGCGGGCCGTGCACCATCAGCTGCAGCGTCTTGTCGTGCATGCCCACCCACCACGACGGCGGCTCCATGTGTTCGATACGGTAGTCCTGCGCCCGGGCGCCGGAGGCGGCCAGCAGCAGACCGGCGAAGATTGTCGCGATCAGTTTTTTCATCAATGGTCCTGTGAGATGCGCTGTTCCGTCACGGGGTCGAACAACACCGCCTTCGACAAGTCGAAGGCGAGCGTCATCGGACGGCCGGGCAGGGCGGCCGAGCGCGGGTGGGTGCGGCAGGTGGCGCGAACGCCATTGAAAAGGGCGAACACCAGCGTGTCCGGGCCGGTCGGCTCGGTCATCTCGATGGTGCATTCGAGCTCGGTCGGATGGTAGCTGGCCGAGCTGGCGCCGGCGCGCGCGCTGTCGGCGTCGGTGATGTGCTCGGGGCGGATGCCGAGGATGACGTCGCGGCCTGCGGCGGCCAACGGCGCCAGTGCGGGCGGCAGCGGCAGCATCGCGGTGCGGCCGCCGTGTTCGAGCGCGAAGCCGTCCGCGGTCAGCCGGCCGCGCAGGAAGTTCATCGACGGCGAGCCGATGAAGCCGGCCACGAACAGGTTGGCCGGATTGTCGTAGATGTCCTGCGGGCTGCCGAACTGCTGGACCACGCCGTCCTTCATCACCGCGATCTTGTCGCCGAGGGTCATCGCCTCGATCTGGTCGTGGGTGACGTAGACGATGGTGCTGCCGAGGCGCTGGTGCAGCAGCTTGATCTCGGCGCGCATCTCGACGCGCAGCTTGGCGTCGAGATTGGACAGCGGCTCGTCGAACAGGAACAGCGCCGGATCGCGCGCGATGGCGCGGCCCATCGCCACCCGCTGGCGCTGGCCGCCGGACAGCATGGCCGGCTTGCGGTCCAGCAGATGGGTCATCTGCAAGGTCTCGGCGACGCGTTCGACGATCGCCTTCTGTTCGCCCTTCGGCACCTTGCGGATGCCGAGGCCGAACGAGATATTCTCGCGCACCGTCATGGTCGGGTACAGTGCGTAGGACTGGAACACCATCGCGATGTCGCGCGACTTGGGCGGCACGTGGTTGACCACCTTCCCGCCGATCAGGACCTCGCCGTCGGTCACCGGCTCCAGGCCTGCGATCATGTTCAGCAGGGTGGACTTGCCGCAGCCCGAGCCGCCCACCAGGATCAGGAACTCGCCGTCGGCGATCTCGAGGTCGATGCCCTTGAGGACCTCGGCGCCGTTGGGGTAGACCTTGCGTACTTTACGTATCGATAAACTCGCCATTTCTGCCTTCTACGATTAGCCTTTGACCGCGCCGGCAGTGAGCCCGCGCACGAAGTATTTGCCGGCCACGAGGTACAGGACCAGCGTCGGCAGCGCGGCGATGATCGCGGCGGCCATGTCGACGTTGTATTCCTTGACGCCGGTGGAGGTGTTGACCAGGTTGTTCAGCGCCACCGTGACCGGCTGCGCGTCCGAGCCGCCGAACACCACGCCGAACAGGAAGTCGTTCCAGATCTGGGTGAACTGCCAGATGAAGCAGACCATGAAGATCGGCAGCGAGAGCGGGAAGATGATCTTCCGGTAGATCAGGAAGAAGCCGGCGCCGTCGATGCGCGCGGCCTTGATCAATTCCTCGGGCACGGTCACGTAGTAATTACGGAAGAACATGGTGGTGAACGCGAGGCCGTAGACGATGTGGACGAAGGCCAGGCCGGCGGTGGTGTTGGCCATCTCCGCCATGCCGAGCAGGCGCGCCATCGGCAGGATCACGACCTGGAAGGGGATGAAGCAGCCGACCATCAGCGCGGTGAACACGATCTCGGACCCGCGGAAGCGCCAGTGCGCCAGCACGTAGCCGTTGATCGAGCCGATCGCGGTGGAGATCAGCACCGCCGGTATCGCCATCTTCACCGAGTTCCAGAAGTAGGGCGCGAGGCCGTCGCACTGGGCGCCGGTGCAGGCGCCGGCCCAGGCCTTGGCCCATGCGGCGGCGCTGGGCGCGGCGGGCAGGCCGAGCAGGTTCCCGGCGCGGATCTCGTCGAGCGACTTGAAGGAGGTGACCAGCATCACGTACAGCGGCATCAGGTAGTACAGCGCGCACAGCGCCAGCAGCAGGTAGAGCGCGGCGCGGCCGAAGGTGAGCTTAGCGGCCATGGCGCGTGCCTTTGGTCTCGAGGTACATCATCGGCACCAGCACCGCCATGATCGTCGCCAGCATCATCATGGCCGACGCCGCGCCCAGGCCCAGCTGGCCGCGCGAGAACGCGTACTGGTACATGAACACGGCCGGCACGGTGGACGAGGTGCCGGGGCCGCCGGCGGTCAGCGCCATCACCAGGTCGAAGCTCTTGATCGCGATGTGGGCGAGGATCAGGAACACGCTGAAGAACACCGGCCGCAGCGAGGGGATGACGATGCGGCGGTAGATGGTCGGCAGGCTGGCGCCGTCGACCTGCGCGGCCTTGATGATGCTGTCGTCGATGCCGCGCAGGCCGGCCAGGAACAGCGCCATCACGAAGCCCGACGATTGCCAGACGCCGGCGATGACGACGGTGTAGATCGCCATGTCGGGGTTGATCAGCCAGTCGAAGGTGAAGTCGGGGAAGCCCCAGCCGCGCACCATGTGCTCGAGGCCGAGGCCGGGGTTGAGGATCCACTTCCAGGCCGCGCCGGTGACGATGAAGGACAGCGCTATCGGATACAGGTAGATCGCGCGCAGCGCGCCTTCGAGGCGGATTTTCTGGTCGAGGAAGATCGCCAGCAGCAGGCCGAGTGCGAGGCAGAACAGCACGAACAGCGCGCCGAAGATGCCGAGGTTGGCGGCCGCGGTCCACCAGCGCTCGAGATCGAACAGCTCGGCGTACTGGCCGAAGCCGGCGTACTCGTAATTGGGCATCAGGCGCGATTCGGTCAGCGACAGGAAGCCGGTGAGCGCGATGAAGCCGTAGACGAACAGCAGCGACGCGACGATCGTCGGCGACAACACAAGACGCGGCAGCCAGCGGTCGGCAAGGGTCGATAATGACGGCAAGATATTTCTCCAACCGGTGGGGTCACATCTGACATTCGGACATTTTAAATAGGGTCAGAGTCGAATTAATTCGAGACTCATGAATTGATTCGACTCTGACCCTATTTAAAATGTCCGAATGTCAGATGTGACCCCACCGGGTAAGGCAACATTTTTATTTGGTCTTGGCAGCTTTGGCGAGGGCGGCGACCGCGTCTTTCGACGTCATGGTCGAGTTCATGAAGCGCGCGATCACGTCCATGATCGCGCCCTGCGCCGCCGAGCCCACCGCCATGTTGTGCGCCATGCTCGGCAGGAAGGCGCCGGCCTTGCTGCTGGCGTCCATGTCGGCCATCGATTGCTGCGCGCAGCTGTCGAACCTGGCCTTCGAGACGCCCGCGCGCACCGGGATCGAGCCCTTGTTCAGGTTGAACACTTCCTGGAACTCGGGACTCATGATCGCACTCGCCAAGGCCAGCTGCGCCTTCTGCTCGTCCGGCTTTTTCATCTTGAACATCAGCATCGAGTCGATGTTGAAGGTGTAGGCCTTGTCGGTGCCCGGCGCCGGCAGGCACAGGTAGTCGGCGCCCGGTTTCTTGCCGGCCGCGGTGAATTCGCCCTTGGCCCAGTCGCCCATGAACTGCATGCCGGCCTTGCCGTTGATGACCATCGCGGTCGCCAGGTTCCAGTCGCGGCCGGGGGCGTCGCGGTCGATGTAGGTCTTGATCCGGCCCAGCGTGTCGAAGGTCTTGAGCATGGTCGGGCCGGTCAGCGTGGCCTGGTCGAGCTGCACCAGCGCCTTTTTATAGAACTCGGGCCCGCCCACGCCCAGCGCCACCGATTCGAAAATCGTGCTGTCCTGCCACGGCTGGCCGCCGTGCGCGACCGCGATCATGCCGGCGGCCTTGATCTTGTCGGCCGCGGCGAAGAATTCGTCGAGCGTCGCGGGCGCCTTGGCCCCGGCCTTTTTCAACACCGCGGGATTGACCCACAGCCAGTTGACGCGATGCACATTGACCGGCGCGGCCACGTAGTTGCCCTTGTACTTCATGATGCCGGTGACGGCCGGCGGCAACAGGCTGTCCCATTTCTCGGCCACGGCCACCGCGTCGATGTTGGCCAGCACGCCTTCCTTGCCCCATTCCTGGATCGCCGGTCCCTTGACCTGGGCCGCGGTCGGCGCGCTGCCCGCGATCACGCGCGCCTTGAGCGCGGTCGCCGCGTTCTCGCCGGCGCCGCCGGCCACCGCGAAGTCTTTCCAGCCGATGCCCTTGGCGGCCAGCGTTTTCTTCAGTTCGGCGATCGCGCGCGCCTCGCCGCCCGAGGTCCAGTAATGCAGGACTTCGACGTCGGCGGCGTAAGCGGCGCTGGCGCCGAACAGCGCTGTGCAGGCCAGCAGAAGGGCGGGAAGGGACTTCTTGCGCATGGTGTCTCCAAGGTGGGCGTGTCGTAGTTCGACTACAGTGGTCGAGCCGAGCGCCGTCGATGTTGTATGTTCGTTGCTGTGAAACAGCATACTATGGATTGCCGAAAGCATCAAACGGCGTGGGCTAGTTTTAGTACAGAGCCGGCGCGAGGCGAGGCGCGCTCCGACATTCGGCGAGCCGTGCCCGCCGCCGGTCTGGTCCGATCACCCGCAAATCCAGGAAAATCTTGCAAATGTAGTCGTACTACATAATCATCTGCATACCTCTGTAGCTGAAATACAACGATAGGAAGCTTCATAGTGCGGAAACGTTTGAATAATGCCGGTTTCTGGTAGGGTTGCGCAACTCGCGTTGACAGTGCATCTAGTTTTAGTACAGAATCGACAGCAGAACGTCTGAGAACGTTTGCTTTCTGGGTCCCGCGGTGTGGGATATGTGGTCAAAAAAAGATGAGGGGACAAATGAACAAATTCGGTGACAAGAGCGAAGTGGCGTTGCAGCGCCGCGTATTCCGGCTGAATCCGGTCGCTGCGGCTTGCGCGGTGCTGCTGTCCGCAATGGCGGGCCAAGCCTCCGCCCAGGTGACTGAGCAGGCGAACGAGCCGGTCGCACAGGCCGATGCGCCTATCGCGACCGTGCAAGTGACCGGTATCCGCCGCGGCATCGAAGCGGCGATCGACATCAAACGCAATTCCGATTCGATCGTGGAATCGATCTCCGCGGAAGACATCGGCAAGCTGCCCGATACCACCATCGCCGAGTCGCTGGCGCGCTTGCCGGGCGTGACCACGCAGCGTACCAAGGCCGGCGCCGCGTCGAACATCACGATTCGCGGCCTGGGCCCGGACTTTAACGGCTACCTGCTCAACGGCCGCGAGCAAACCTCCACCGGCGACAGCCGCGCGGTCGACCTGTCGGTCTACCCGGCCGAACTGATCGCCGGCGCCACCATCTACAAGACCAGCGACGCCGCCATCATGGGCGCCGGTCTGGCCGGCACCATCGACCAGCAGCTGATCGATCCGCTGGCCTTCGGCAAGCGCGTCCTGTTTGCCAGCGGCAACAAGATCAAGAACGGCGTCGGCCTCGACGTGCAAGGCAAAGGCGACCGTGAAAGCCTCACCTATATCGACCAGTTCGCCGACCGCAAGATCGGCCTGGCGCTGGGCTTCGTGCGGGCCAACGGCACCTCGTCCAGCTACGAAAAGGATAACTGGGGCAATGCGACGATGCAAGCCACCACCAGCAGCGGCCAGGTGCTGCAGGGCGTGACGGTCCCGAACTTCGGCAGCGGCATGAGCCAACAGACCAACGATATCGACGACAAGCGCATCGGGGTGGCCGCGATCCTGGCCTACAAGCCGAACCGCGAGTTCTCCAGCCAGCTGGACTTGTTCTATTCCAAGATGGATGTCAGCACCAGGAAGACTGCCGTCAAGGCAACCCTGGGCGGCCCGATCACCAATGCGACCGTCTCCAACGGCATCGCGACCGCCGGCACCTTCCAGCTCGGCGCGAGCCCGAATGGCCTGATCGGCTACACCGAAAACGTCGCCGACAACGACAAGATCAAATCGGCCGGCTGGAAAAACACCCTCAAGCTCAACGACAAGCTGAGCATGGTGGTCGACCTGAATCACAATTCGGCCGAACGCGTCGAGCGCGACATCGAGTACTACGCCGGCATCACCGGCGCGGACACGCTCTCGTTCGTGACCTCCGGCGATTCGGCCAAGTTCACCGTGGGTAACCCATCGGCCTACACCGATCCGAAGCAGATGGCGATACGCGACCAGACCGGCTGGTCCGGTATCAATGGCGTGCCGCAAGCGGGCTACTACAAGGGCCCGACCATCACCGACAAGGTCAACGGCATCCGCACCGACTTCAAGCTGGCCCTGCCAGACGGCATGATGGTCTCCGACCTGTACTTCGGCGCCAACTACACCAAGCGCACCAAGGACCGTGTCGCGGCCGAAGGCCTGATCGTGTCCGCCGCGGGCGGCGGCACGGCGCGGGTTCCCTTCCCGGGCGATACGAACGTCGTCAACAACGTCGGCGACAGCGGCCTGAACATCCTGACCTTCAACCCGGGCGTGGATTTGATCCCGGGCACGACGCTGGTGTCCAAATACAACGCCGACATCCTGTCCAAGACCTGGGGCGTCCAGGAGAAAGTCAGCACTGCCTACGCCAAGCTGAAAATCGACACGGCGATGGGCGGCGTGCCAATCACCGGCAACGCCGGCGTGCAGGCCGTACACACCGACCAGTCTTCGGACGGCTACCGTGCCGGCGCGAGCGCGGACGTGACGCTGAACAATCCGGCGGCCGGCCTGACCACCAATGGCACCACCTACAACGATTTCCTGCCATCGCTGAACCTGATTGGCGACCTGGGCAGCGGCAAGCTGTTGCGCCTGGGCGTATCCAAACAGATCGCCCGTCCGAGCATGACCGACATGCGCAACTCGTTTACCGCGTCGATCGACACCACCGCCGGTGACTCCAACTTCGGCCATCTCGTCGGCACCGCGGGTAACCCGTACCTGAAGCCATTCAAGGCCACGGCGCTGGACCTCTCGGCCGAGAAGTACTTCGGCAAGCGCGGCTACGTGAGCGCGGCGGTGTTCTACAAGAAGCTCGACACCTACATCGTGCCGGCCACCGATACGAACTATGACTTCACGGCCGCCGCGCGCGACGTGGGCTTGCCGGTTCCACCCGGACCAAATGGCGCGATCGGCAGCTACACCACCAACGTCAACGGTACGGGCGGCAACCTGAAGGGCTACGAGCTGACCGCATCGGTGCCGTTCGACCTGGTGTCGACCTGGCTGAACGGCTTCGGCGCCAACGGCAGCTATGCCCAGACCTCGAGCTCGGTGGTCATGCCCGACCTGACCGGGCTGGCGCCAGGTTCGCTGCCGACCAACGGCGCGACCATGGGGCTGCCTGGCCTGTCGAAGAAAAACACCAAGCTCACCCTGTATTTCGAGAAATGGGGCTTCTCCGCCTTCGTGGCGAAAAACTACCGCTCGACCTACATCGGCAGTGTCGCCAACGACACTGTCGGCGGCTATCCGACCCTGCGTTACATCGAGGGCTCGAGCTGGGTGTCGGCGCAGATCGGCTACGAGTTCCAGGAAGGCCTGTTCAAGGGCTTGGGCATCCGGGTCGAGGGCAACAACCTGAACAGCCCGGTCTACCGCGAGCTGCGCGCCGACGGTTCCGAACAGACCAGCTCCAAGACCGGCCGTACGCTGGGCTTCAAGGTCTCGTACAAGTACTAAGCCAGCCTGTTGGGTGGCGGCCGAACCCCTTGCCGGAGCGATCTGGTGAGGGGTTTTTTATTTCACGACTTCTGTCATGATGGAAGCGTTTTATATAGCTGAGTGGGAGGGCGCATGGAACAGAAGACAATTTCCGAGATTGTGATCGTGGGCGGCGGCACCGCGGGCTGGATGACGGCGGCCGCCTTGTCCAAGGTCCTGAAGGGGCAATACACTATCAAGCTGGTGGAGTCCGACGAGATTTCCACCATCGGCGTGGGCGAGGCGACGATCCCGATGATCAATCTGTTCAACCGCCTGCTCGGCCTGGACGAAGACGAATTCATGCGCAAGACCCAGGCGACCTTCAAGCTCGGCATCGAGTTCGTCGACTGGGCCAAGCTGGGCGACCGCTACATCCACGGCTTCGGGGTGATCGGCCAGGATTTGTGGACGGTCGACTTCCACCAGTACTGGCTCAAGCAGTACCTGGCCGGCAAGGCCGAGCCGCTGGACCACTATTCGATCAACACCGCGGCCTGCCGGGCCAATAAATTCATCCGCGCCCAGCCGAAGATGGAAAATTCGCCGCTGGCGCAGATCGCCCATGCCTACCACTTCGACGCCTCGTTGTACGCCAAATTCCTGCGCGAGTTTTCCGAGGCCCACGGCGTGCAGCGCATCGAAGGCAAGATCGTCGAGGTCCGCCAGCGCGAGGGCGACGGCTTCGTCGAAGCGCTGCGCCTGGAGCGCGGCGAGGTGGTGGGCGGCGACCTGTTCATCGACTGTTCGGGCTTCCGCGCGCTGCTGATCGAGGGCGCGCTCAAGTCGGGTTACGAGGACTGGTCGCACTGGCTGCCGATGGACCGCGCGCTGGCCGTGCCCTGCGCCTCGGTCAAGGAGCTCACGCCGTACACCCGCGCCACCGCGCGCGGCGCCGGCTGGCAGTGGCGCATCCCGCTCCAGCACCGGACCGGCAATGGCCATGTCTATTCGAGCAAATACATGAGCGACGACGAGGCGGCCGCCATCCTGATGGCGAACCTCGACGGCGAAGCGCTGGCCAGCCCGCGCCCGATCAAGTTCGTGACCGGGAAGCGCAAGCGGGCCTGGGTCAAGAACGTGGTGGCGATCGGCCTGTCGAGCGGCTTCCTCGAGCCGCTCGAGTCGACCAGCATCCACCTGATCCAGATGGGCATCGCGCACCTGATCACCTACTTCCCGAGCGCCGGCTTCGAGGAGTCGGAAACGCGCCAGTTCAACCAGATGATGGACACCGAATACGAGTGGGTGCGCGACTTCGTGATCCTGCACTACAAGGCCACCGAGCGCACCGACACGCCGTTCTGGAATTATGTGCGGACGATGGAGATTCCCGAGACCTTGCAGCACAAGATCGACGTCTACCGCGCCAACGGCCGGGTCTACCGCCACGCCGATGAACTGTTCAGCAAGATCAGCTGGCTGCAGGTCATGCACGGCCAGGGCCTGCGGCCGCGGACCTACCATCCGCTGGTCGATTTGATCGGCGAGCAGGAGATCCAGACCTACCTGGAAGAGGTCAGCGGCGTGATCAAGGCCTGCGTCAAGGCGATGCCGCCGCACGCGCTGTACATCGCCGACCACTGCGCCGCGCCCGCGGTCGATTTCGGCGCGACGAAGAGCTAATGCGCGTGATCGGCTATCGATGCGGTCGCTGATCGTCTTCGTCCTGGCGCTCGGGTGCGGCGGCGTGCTCGCTGCCGACGCGCCGGCCCAGCGTCCGCGCGCTGAGCAGTTTTTTCGCAAGCCGGAGTTGAGCGGCGCAGCATTGTCGCCCAACGGACGCCTGCTGGCCTTGCGCATCGCGAGCGAGGAAGGCAGGGCCAGGCTGGTGGTGCTCGACTTGCAGACCATGCAGTCGACTGTGGCCGCGTCCTTCAGCACCGCCGATGTGAACCACTTCATGTGGGTCAACGATAAACGCCTGGTGTTCGACCTGGACACCGAGCTTGCCGGCCCCGGTCTGGTCGAGGCGGGACCAGGTCTGTTCGCGGTGAATCACGACGGCAGCGGATTTCGCGAATTGGTTGAAAGCGCGCGCGCCTTCATCAGGGACCAGTATGGCGACAGCAATGTCCTGCCATGGAATACCTTCCTGCACGGCGCGGTCGGAAAGCGCGACAGCGACGAGGTGTTCGTCATCACGCCCGATGAATTCAGCGAAAAGACGTTCGGCTACATCAAGCTGAGACGGCTGAACACCGTCACCGGAAGGACCGTCGATGTCGACGCGCCGCTGCATTCGACGTCCTGGATCATGGACCAGGCGGGCGAGCTGCGCGTGACCACGACCGGCAAGGACGACACCAGCGCGGTGCACTACCGCGACGCCGCCGGCCACTGGACCAAGGTGGACGAATTCAACCGCTTCGTGGGAGGGGGGCTTGCGCCGCGCTACGTCGATGCCGACGGCAAGCTGTATGTGCGCGCGCACGGCGGTGGCGACAAGTCGGCCCTGTACATCTATGACCCGGCCACCCGCAGCTTGAGCGCAAAGCCGATGTTGGCCTCGCCCGAGTTCGACCTGGATCCCGGTTTCGTATCGACCGACCGCGGCCTGCTCGGCCTGCGCTACACCATCGATGCCGAAGTGACGGTATGGCTGGATCCCGGCATGAAGGCGGTGCAGGCTGCGCTCGACCGGCTCCTGCCCGGCACCGCCAATCGCATATCGATACCGCGGCGCGCCGAAACCAGCTATGTGCTGGTCGAGTCGTTCTCCGACGTGCAGCCGAATATGTTCAACCTGTACGACACCAAGGCCCGCAAGCTGGTCAAGCTGGGCGCCATCATCCCTGCCATCCCGCCCGCGTCGCTCGGCACGATGGACATGGTGCGCTACCAGGCGCGCGACGGGATGCAGATCCCGGCCTACCTGACCGTGCCGGCCGGCGCGAAAAAGAATCTGCCCATGGTGGTGCTAGTGCACGGTGGACCCTGGCTGCGCGGTGGAACCTGGAGCTGGAATCCCGAGGTGCAGTTCCTGGCCTCGCGCGGCTACGTGGTGCTGCAGCCCGAGTTCCGGGGCAGTGCAGGCTTCGGTTCGCGCCATTTCCAGGCGGGCTGGAAGCAGTGGGGGCTGGCAATGCAGAATGACGTCGCCGATGGCGCCCGCTGGGCTATCGCATCCGGTCTGGCCGATCCGAAACGGATCTGCATCGCTGGCGGCAGCTATGGCGGCTACTCGGCGCTGATGGGATTGATCAACGATCCAGAGCTGTTCAAGTGCGGCATCGAGTGGGCCGGCGTGACCGACATCGATTTGATGTACAGCGTGCACTGGAGCGACATTCCGGACGACTACAAGCGCCATGGCATGCCGGCGCTGGTCGGTGACCGGATCGGGGATGCAGCCCAGCTGAAGGCCGCCTCGCCGTTGGAAAATGCGGCACGCATCCGGCAGCCGCTGCTGATGGCTTACGGCGGTTGGGACCTGCGGGTACCGATCGTCCACGGCGAGAAGTTCCGCGACGCGGTCCGGCAGCGCAACAATAAGGTCGAGTGGGTGGTGTACCCGGACGAAGGCCACGGCTGGCGCAAACCCGAGAACCAGGTCGATTTCTGGACCCGGGTCGAGGCCTTCCTGCAGCGTAACCTCGCAGAATAAGGCCCGGGCGGGACGGCAAGGGAGTAAACTGCCGGTTTAGCGCCAATAAGTGAGCATCCCCATGTCCGATACCCCTCTCCCGTTGTTCTCCGACCTCAACCTGTCCGCCGCCATCCTGAAAGTGATGAAAGAGGTCGGGTACGAGACGCCGTCGCCGATCCAGGCCGCCACCATCCCGCTACTGCTGGCCAATCGCGACGTGCTCGGGCAGGCCCAGACCGGTACCGGCAAGACCGCCGCCTTCGCGCTGCCGATCCTGTCGCGCATCGACATCAAGCAGCATGCACCGCAGGCGCTGGTGCTCGCGCCGACGCGCGAACTGGCGATCCAGGTGGCCGAGGCGTTCCAGACCTACGCCGCCCACATCAAGGACTTCCACGTGCTGCCGATCTACGGTGGCCAGAGTTACGGCCCGCAGCTGTCGGCCCTGCGCCGCGGCGTGCACGTCGTGGTCGGCACGCCCGGCCGCGTGATCGACCACCTCGACAAGGGCTCGCTCGACCTCTCCAAGCTCAAGACCCTGGTGCTCGACGAGGCCGACGAGATGCTGCGCATGGGCTTCATCGACGACGTCGAGCAGATCCTGCAAAAAACGCCGGAATCGCGTCAGACCGCGCTGTTCTCGGCCACCATGCCGTCCGCGATCAAGCGCATCGCCAAGACCTATTTGCGCGACCCGGCCGAGGTGACGGTGGCCGCCAAGACCGGCACCGCCGACAATATCCGCCAGCGTTACTGGATGGTCAGCGGCATGCAGAAGCTCGAGGCGCTGACCCGCATCCTCGAGGCCGAGCCGTTCGACGGCATGATCATCTTCGCCCGCACCAAGCTGGGCACCGAGGAACTGGCTGGCAAGCTGCAGGCGCGCGGTTTCGCGGCCACCGCCATCAACGGCGACATGCAGCAGGTGCAGCGCGAGCGTACCATCGCCCAGCTCAAGGACGGCAAGATCGATATCCTGGTGGCGACCGACGTCGCCGCGCGCGGGCTCGACGTCGAGCGCATCAGTCACGTCATCAACTACGACGTGCCGTCCGATCCCGAGAGCTATACCCACCGCATCGGCCGCACCGGCCGCGCAGGCCGCAGCGGCGAGGCGATCCTGTTCATCACCCCGCGCGAGCAG
>Ga0193702_1000040_pt1 | contig 55336 bp, 41 predicted proteins | sample U3a1metaG_FD_143060 | JGI IMG/M metagenome (GOLD analysis project Ga0193702, IMG submission 143060) | Soil microbial communities from a riparian zone of the East river system, Colorado, United States - U3a1 | ecosystem: Environmental > Terrestrial > Soil > Riparian zone | place: USA: East River... | reverse complement strand
AAGTATAGCAGAGCTGGTTACATTTCGCTTTTTGCAGGGGTTGGGCGGCGGTGCCTTGTTGTCGGTTTCGGCAGCTATTGTATATGAGCAGTTCCCTAAGGAAAAACTCGCAACAGCCAGCGCATTATTTGGCATCGGCATATTTATCGGCCCAACCATTGGCCCAACATTAGGCGGTTATATTACTGATAATTACTCCTGGCCTTGGATATTCTATATAAATGTGCCCATAGGTATATTGGTGGCTGCGGCAACATATATTTTACTGCCATCAACCCCTAAAACAAGCGCTGGCAAAATAGACTGGACTGGCATTGCATTGCTTAGTACAGGTGTAGGCTCCCTGCAAACCGTTTTAGAAAGGGGCCAAACAGAAGATTGGTTTGCTACAGCTTATATTACCCTGCTTACGGTCGTAGCTATTTTAAGTTTGGTAGGCTTTGTGCTGTGGGAACTGCATATCCCTAACCCGGTGGTTAATCTGCGGGTGCTAAAAAGTAAATCGCTTAGCGTGGCGGCAATATTAACCTTTATTACGGGTATGGGTATGTTCACTTCTATATTTCTTACACCGATTTTGGCCCAGCGGTTACTGGGCTTTACACCAACGCAAACCGGCACACTACTGCTGCCTGGCGCTATCATAGCGGTATTTGCATTAGTTATTACAGGCAAGTTGCTGCAAAAAGGAGTGTCGCCGGTAATTATTATTGGAACAGGCTTTTTGTGTTTCATCTACTTTAACTGGTCCATGTCCCAGATAAATCTTGATACTTCGTGGGGTTATATTATGGGCAAATTGATATTCAGGGCATTGGGTATGGCGTTGTTAACGGTGCCTTTAAGCTCATTGGCGGTGTCAAGTTTAGCGCCAAAAGATATGCCTCAGGGCACCGCATTAAATAATATGATGCGGCAATTGGGGGGCTCATTTGGTATATCTATTATCACTACCTATTCTACCCGTAGAATAGCATCGCATAGGGTAGATATGATAAGCAACGTTACCGCATCAAACCCGCTGGTTACCGACAGGCTAAATGCCTTCACCAGTTATTTTCAGCAAAAGGGAAGCGGGTTTTTAGACGCGCATTTAAAAGCGATGAAAATGATAGACCTGTCCATTGTTAAACAATCCACCCTGTTAAGCTATATGGATTCTTACATTTTGATAGGGTCGCTCTTCGCGTTGGCGCTGCCTTTATTGCTGCTGGTTATTAAAAAACAAAAAACCGGGAAGGTCAACATCGTTGTATCTGACCATTAATTATATAACAATTAAAAACTACAAAAAATGAATATTATAAACAAAACAGTACTGGTAACCGGCGGGGGATCAGGAATAGGCTTCGAGATAGCCAAATTATTAAGCCAAAAAGGAAACAAAGTTATTATTACAGGCCGTACCGAAGCCAAACTAAAAAAAGCGGTAGCGCAATTAAGTAATGTCGATTTTATTGTAAGTGACATTACCAATGCCGCATCGGTTGAAAAACTGGTAGCACAAATACAAAATGACTATGGCAAGCTGGACGTGCTCATTAACAATGCCGGTAATGTATTTGTATATAATTTAGCTACAGAGGTCAGTACTTATCAAAAATCGGTTGAGGAATTTGATACCAACTTTTTCTCCATCCTGCGTTTAACGGATAAATTATTGCCGGTATTAAGCGCACAAAACGAGGCTGCTATTGTGAATGTTTCGTCCATAGTGGCATTGGTTCCCGGAAGCAACATCCCTACCTATTCGGCAAGTAAAGCGGCTTTGCATTCTTATACACAGTCGTTAAGATATGTATTGGCAAAAACCACTAATGTTAAAGTTTTTGAGCTGATGCCACCATTGGTGAATACCGATTTTTCACAGGATATTGGCGGTGCTAACGGCATACACCCGAGCCAGGTTGCTGATGATTTGATAGCCGCTTTCGAAAAGGACGAATACGAGATACATGTTGGCAATACGGCCCAGATATACCAGCTTTCGCTATCATCTCCATCCGATGCTTTTAACGCTCTCAACCAATCAAGATAATAGCCAATCAATAAAATAGAAAAGGCCCGATCATCGGGCCTTTTCATTAATAAAATACCAACTTACCCTATTTAAAATATTTATCTGCAAAAGTTAAAAAGAACGGCCAGTTGGGTACATCTGTGTGCGGGCCTGAGTGTTGGCGATAAGTAAGGTCGCCATCCAGCAAAACTTCTGGGCCCGGGTATTGATGGGTCTGGAAAGTCTTTTTACCTAATAAAGCATATACCGGGTTTGCCATGTCAGATGCCATAAACATGCCGGGTGCATCAACCCAGGCGTCTTGTCCGTTAATACCGCTTGATCCTCCGCTAATAAATACGGGGCGCGGTGCACACATTGCGATCAATTCGTGCGCATCAACCGGCAAATCACCGGGGGTTAAAGGGCCGCCATACTTAAGGAAGTTACCGGCCATCCAATGATACTCACCGGTACCTGTAATATTTTCAACTTCTTCACCCGTAACGCGGCGGCTTGGTTTTGCACCAGCTTCGCCTGATGAGCTTACATAAGCTGTCGCCATGCGCGGGTTATAAGCCAATGCAACTAACGCGCCTTTGCCCCACCGCGAGTGGCCTTCAATAGCTACTTCCTTGACGTTTACTGCCTTATTGGTTTCAAAATAATCTATAGCGCGGTCGGCACCCCATGCCCAGGCACGTAAAACACCCCAATCATCAGGTTTACGAAACTGGCCTTTATTTGTTAAGCCAATAATACCCTTTGTTAATCCTTGCCCGTTATCTGCTTGTATTGTACCGGTATTTAATGCAGCATACGCCCATCCTTTTTCTAATATCTGTTGTTGTGCAGATTTTGGTGGAGTAGGGCGGGGAGTAGCTGTTGCTCCGGCCGCACCTGCAGCAGCGCCCGGTCTTGGCCCGCCAAAACCAAATCCACCACCGGGCGGCGGGGGGTTAAGAAAGTCCTGTCCGCCAAATACCATAATAACAGGCACGGGATGATTAGCGCTTTTAGGCACCATTAAAGTTAATTGTATATCTACATTTATTGCCGGGTAGGCTGAATTATCTGCATGGCCCACTACCTGCTTTACATTTACAGGTATGTTGTTAACCACTTCATCGGTATCCTTGTGTATTTTCCAAGTGATCTTCGGCACATTTTTAGGAACACGGCCGTATACTTCCCGGTCAAAATCTTCAACAATTTCTTTGCGGCGCTTTTCCCAATCTTTAGGTGTTTTCACTTTTGAACCGTCTTTAAAAGTTAGCGGATCAGGATAGTTTGGATACGGGTTAGCTTTTGACTCGTCATAATTTGCGTAATTAGCCGCGGTTTTATCATTGCCATTTCTCCCCGGGCGCAGTGGCTGCGTGATATGCAGTTGATCAAGCATATTATGGTAATCTGCCTGCATTGCGTCCTGGCTTGCTTTGGCAGCCGCTAATTGTTCAGGTGTTTGTGGCGGACGTTGTCGCGCTGCCGGTGCGGCTGCGGCCGGTGCCGTACCAATTACCGGCGCAGTAACAGGTGGCGCTGTTTGTGCAAACGCACTTGACGCGGTAATTACCCCTGTACAAATAAATGCAATTATTCTCTTCATGGTATTATTAGTTAAAGTTGGTTTCAGTTTAATTGGTATATTCAGTTTCGATGGCAAATAGAGATAATAGCGTCAAAATTGAATTAATACTTTAAAGGTAACATTTAATGCAATCGATTGCATTAACTCTTTATAAAAAAATTGTTACAATTATTTATGCCGGATTTTCACCTAAATTATACAAACTGAAATTGACAATCAAGGTAAGGGTCGTCTTTAACATAAAATAAAGCCTTATAATTTGAGAAGGTTTGAATAATTTTCAGGAAGTTTATACGGCAATAGCCTAACAGGTTATTTGCCCAATACGAACCTGGAAAATAACCCATACATTATTATTTTATATGTATCGAAGATCGTTTATACAAAAAGCAGGATTAATTAGCGGTGGTATGCTGCTTGGTAACCACATTGTTAAAGCTTCCCGTTTTGCCTATCCCGAAGTACGGACGGCTATTAGTCAGCGTAAGTTTAGCAGCCCTGCTATCGAATCAGCAATAACAGAATTTAAGCAGCACGTAAAAGATGATGAATTAGGCTGGTTGTTTAATAACTGTTTCCCCAATACGCTGGATACTACGGTAACTTTTACCACCAAAGAGAATAAGCCCGATACCTATGTAATAACCGGCGATATAGATGCCATGTGGCTGCGCGACAGCAGCGCCCAGGTATGGCCCTATTTAAACTTTATAAAGCAGGATAAACAATTACAGCAGTTAATTGCAGGCGTAATAAACCACCAGGCAGAATGTATATTGAAAGACCCTTATGCCAATGCCTTTTATAACGACCCCGCGAAAGTAGGCGAATGGGCACGCGACAATACCAAAATGCAGCCGGGCATTCATGAACGTAAATGGGAGATAGACTCGTTATGCTATCCCATAAGGTTAGCCCATAAATATTGGAAACTGACGGGCGATACAACACCATTTGATCAAAACTGGAGATCGGCCATCGCGTTAACTTTGAAAACTTTTAAAGAGCAGCAACGCAAAGAAAACCAGGGCCCATACAGCTTCCAGCGAAGGACGGCGTGGGCCACAGATGGCGTGCCGATGAATGGTTATGGTTACCCGGTAAAACCAAATGGTTTGATATGCTCGGCCTTTCGCCCCAGTGATGATGCCACTATTTATATGTATTTGGTGCCGTCCAACTTTTTTGCCATAGTAAGCCTGAAACAAGCGTCAGAAATGATAAGGCAGATATCAAAAGACGAAACGCTGGCGAACGAATTGCAAAGCCTGGCCAATGAAGTGGAAGCCGCGTTAAAGCAACATGCAATTATCGACCATAAAGATTACGGCAGGATATATGCCTACGAAATAAACGGCTATGGCAGTTATAACTTAATGGACGATGCCAATGTGCCCAGCTTATTGGGTTTGCCCTATCTGGATGCGATGCCTAAAACAGACCCAGTTTACCAGAACACCAGGAAAATGCTGTTGTCATTAAACAACCCTTTCTTTTTTAAAGGGAAGGCTGGCGAGGGCATTGGCGGCCCGCATGCCGGTAAAGATATGATATGGCCGCTGGGTATTATTATCCGCGGATTGACAAGCATAGATGACAAGGAAATAAAACAATGTATTGAGATGTTGAAAAACAGCAATGTGGGCACCGGTTTTATGCACGAATCTTTTAATAAAGAAGATGCAGCAAAGTTTACCCGCAAATGGTTTGCCTGGGCAAATACGCTGTTTGGTGAGTTTTTATGGGAAACCTATAAAACCAAACCACAATTGCTGGGATAAATTTCTCCTGTGAATTAACTGCGTTATTCCCTTTTAAGCCAGATATTTAGGTTATGCTTTAATTCAAGTAGTATTACTATATTTATCGATGCAAAAACTGAAAAAAACATTAGCAGTTTTCTGTTTGCTGGTTTTTCTGCTTCCATTTGTAGAAACCGGTATACATAATTACGCTCACGCTAATGATTTTCATTGCACAGCCAATACTCACCACATACATAAAGCCGAGCATCATTGCAGTATTTGTGATTTTACTACTGATTGTTCAGCTTCTCCATCGTTTACTGATTACCACTTCGAGTTAAATAAATTAACCACTATCCATCTCTCTTTTTCAGCAGATCATTATCCCCTCAAAAGCAGGAATTTCCAATCCCTTCGAGGTCCACCCTCTATGGTTTAATGTAATACGGCGTTGATGTAGGGTGAGCTCTGTTTTTTCGGGAGCAAATTTCATTATACCAAAGAAACTTAAAGATATGGATGTTAAAAAAATATTGCTGTTCGTTATGCTGTTTGTTGCCGTTAAAGGGTACGCACAGGTTGGCAAAAAAACACAGGCGCAAATAGACAGTGCGAAAAGCGACTCGTTACTGCTTATAAAAATTCAAAATGAAATGCAGCAGCCCCCTGCCGAACCTGCCGCCGCGCCACAACAGCATGCCGGTGCTTCTGCAAATCCTGACATTAGCGTAATTGGCGATTTCAGGGGCCTTTACCGCAGCTACGGGCATCATAATTTTGACGCAGTACTTAACGAAGCCGAGTTTTCATTCCAATCGGTAATTGATCCTTACGCGCGTGCCGATTTTTTTTATTCTGTTAGTGAAGATCCCGCCACCGGGAAATTCTCCAGCGAAGTAGAAGAAGGTTACCTGACAACATTAGCGCTTCCGGCGCACCTGCAACTAAAAGCCGGGCGTTTCAAACAGTCATTGGGCCGTTTAAATCTTGTGCATCCCCACGCGTTGCCTTTTATTGATATGCCGGATGTATATGTTAATTTTTTTGGCGAGGAAGGGTTAAGGGGGGATGGCTTATCATTGAGCTGGTTATTACCTAACCCGCTGTTTTACCAGGAACTGACCTTTGAAGCAACAGATGTTGACCCCGAAAGCCCAACTTTTGAGCGGACTACTGCTAATAATTACCTTTACCTTGCACATTTGCGAAATTTCTGGGACCTGTCTGCAAACGCGACTATTGAATTTGGATTGACAGGTGTAAGGGGCGAAAATGTATTGGGTAAGATCACCGATGTAGGCGCGTTAGATTTTACTTATAAATGGAAGCCTGTACAATTTAACACGTATAAAATGTTTACATTTCAGAACGAGTTTTATTATAGCCACGCGCAGGTTAACAACGGTATTATAAACGCATTAGGATTTTATTCAATGATATATACGCAGGTTGGCAAACGTACTTTTTTAACTGGAAGGTATGATTATTCAAACTCGCCCTTTTCCAATATATTTATTCAGCAGTCGGGCTCGCTCACGCTGGGCTGGGAAGCTACCGAGTTTCAGAAAATAGAAATAGAAGCGAAATATACCACGATGAACCAACCGATGGAACAGTATAATTACGAGAAAAATTTCACCTCGGCATTTTTGCGCTGGATATTTGTTATAGGTTCGCATGGGGCGCATAGATATTAATTAAAGAAGCATATAAAAGGAACGCAACGACATTTTTACTAAATACATACACCTTAGTACAGGTATTTGAGTACTTTGTAATTTAACTGACCAATAAACTAAATACTAAAATAAATAAAATGAAAATAAAGATCATTGCCCTGTTAACGGCGACAATTATTGCTGCTAACAGTTCCTTTGGAGCAACGATACATGTTGTTACCACAACCCAGGATACAAAAAGCATTACAGAGATCATTGGCGGAAACAAAGTGGATGTGTTTGCCATAGCTACAGGTTATCAGAACCCGCACTTTGTCGACCCCAAGCCAAGTTATATCATCAAACTTTCAAATGCAGATATGTACGTTACGCTTGGGCTTGATTTGGAAGCAGGATGGTCGCCGTCATTACTTACAAGCTCAAGAAATGTAAAGATCCAAAGAGGAAGCGATGCCTATGTTGACGCATCTGTTGGCGTACCGTTGATGCAGGTGCCTGCTACAATAAACCGCGCCGAAGGGGATATCCACGTATTTGGCAACCCGCATTACTGGCTCGATCCGATGAACGGGAAAATTATTGCCCGTAACATTTGCAATGGGCTTGAAAAGGTTTCGCCTGAAAACAAAAACTTTTTTGAGGCAAACCTAAAAACTTTTGATGAGCAAATTGATGCGCGGCTGAAAGTATGGAGTGCGGCAATGGCTGCTTATAAAGGGACAAAAGTAATAGCCTATCATAACGAGTGGGTATATTTTGAAACCCGCTTTGGCCTGCATATTGTTGATTTCCTGGAGCCGAAACCCGGTATCCCGCCAACACCTTCACAATTAGTGAAGATCATGAAGGAAGTAAAGGAGAATAATATTAAGATAATTATTACTTCACCTTATTTTACCACTTCTTCGTCTGACGTGGTATCTAAACAAACCGGGGCAAAAACATTGGTGATGGCTACTTCTGTAGGCGCATTTGATTCCATTAAAACGTATTATGACCTGTTTGATTATAATATTAAGCTATTAACCGCTGCATTGAAATAAACAGGCAACCCGGTATTAAAAAATCAGTTATCGTAAAATCTTAAATTCTTGTTCTATGTTCGAAATGTTTCAATTAAATTTTATAGTGCAGGCGTTTATCGTCAGCATTATTATTGGCGTGTTGTTATCCTACCTGGGTGTGCACGTAGTAGGCAGGGGTATTGTTTTCGTCGACCTCGCGCTTGGCCAGATATCCTCACTTGGTGTAGCATTTTCTGATTATGTGGGCTATGGCAAAACAATCATCCCTATTGCATTTGCTTTAGGTGGCGCTTTGCTGATGTCGCTTATTACAATTCGCGATAAACGTTTGAAACTGGAGGCCGTTATCGGGATAATTTATGCCGTTGCATCGGCTGCAACAGTGATGCTTATTTCAAAAACACCCCACGGCGATTCCGATATACAGGAAGTGCTGTTCGGTAATATCCTTTCGGTAAATTGGGGCCAGATAGAGATCGTAGGGATCATTTTTGGCGCTATCGGACTGGTTCATTTGATCTTTCACAAGAAATTTTTCCTTCTTACAGAAACCTTTGAAAACAATGACAGCAATGTTGCTGCTACTATTTTCAGGGAAAACAAATGGTTCAAGTTCTGGAATTTTATTTTTTATATCTCCATCGGCCTTGCAATAGTATTTGCTGTGCGCACAAGCGGGGTTATACCGGTGTTTTCATTTCTCATCATTCCATCTGTTGCGGCTATAATGCTTTGTAAAAAAAATCTGCATATTACCATTGCAGCAATTATTATGAGCCTGCTGGCTGCTTATTTTGGCTTATATGTTTCTTATCATTATGATTTCCCGGCCGGTTCTTCCATAGTAGTAGTGTTGGGAGGCGTGTTTGTGCTGGCATCCTTAATTTACCTTTTTAAAGGTGTGCGAAAGAGAAAAGAAGCGAGTAATACATAGTCCAATTTTAGTTAAGTTAACACGATTTAAAGTGAAAAGCCTTCAGCTAAAGTTGAAGGCTTTTTATTTGAGGCAAAAAACGAACAGGTTACGGTATAATAGTATATTTTTGAATTTATAAATCCTTTTAAATATGATAAAGAATACACTCGGTTGTTTGGTTTTTAGCCTGCTGGCGCTAAATTCAGCTTTTGCGCAACAAGCTAAATTTAAAGCGGATAAGCAACTACGGCAAAGCATTAATAATGATTACAAAGTTGCAGATGCACAGTACAAAGTGATGATGAAGGGCCTTGAGCCGGGCAAATTCCCAAAAACCTATTACCCGGCCACCGGTAAGTTTGAAACCAGTAATTCCGGCTGGTGGTGCAGCGGGTTTTATCCCGGTACGTTGTTGCTGCTTTATAAAGAAAACAAAGACGCGGCATTACTTACTGAAGCTAACCATGTAATGGAGGGGCTTACCAAAGAACAATATAATAAAAGCACTCATGACCTGGGTTTTATGATGTATACCAGCTTTGGCAATGCCGAAAAGATAGAGCCATCTGAAGCCTATAAACAGGTATTGATCAACAGCGCCAAATCACTTTCAACGCGATTTGACCCAAAGGTAGGATGCATAAAATCATGGGATTCAAAAAAGCCGGAATACCAGGTAATTATTGATAATATGATGAACCTGGAGCTGCTGTTTTGGGCTACCCATGCTACCGGCGACTCGAGCTTTTATAAAATAGCGGTAACCCATGCCAATACCACTATGAAAAATCATTTCAGGCCTGATTATAGTTCTTACCATGTAGTTGTTTATAATCCTGAAACCGGCGCGGTACAGCAAAAACGTACTGCCCAGGGCTTTGCTGACGAGTCGGCATGGGCACGCGGGCAGGCCTGGGGTTTATATGGCTTTACCCTAATGTATCGTGAAACCAAAGACAAGAAATATCTTGACCAGGCTAATCACATAGCGAAGTTTATCCTAAATAACCCCAATTTACCAAAAGACAAGATCCCTTATTGGGACTATAACGCGCCAAATATCCCGGATGCTTTGCGTGACGCCTCTGCCGGGTCAGTAATGGCTTCCGCCTTTTTGGAGCTTTGTAAGTATGCTGATAAAAAGGACGGCCAGCTTTATTTTAATACGGCAGAAACCCTTATTCGCAATTTATCAGCAGCCCCTTACCTGGCGCCTGCCGGTACAAATGGCGGGTTTATATTACAACATAGCGTAGGCAGCCTGCCCGGAAAATCGGAAGTTGATGTGCCGCTTACTTATGCCGATTACTATTTTGTGGAGGCGTTAAACAGGTATAAAGATCTAACTAAATAAATATGACGAACGGTAAATTAAGATCAGTTTTTTTTGGTGCTTGCCTGGCATTGGCATCGCCGGTAACGGCCCAGGTGGTTGATACCTTAAACGCGCCGCCCCCCGCTTTGCCGGGCGTATATGCCGACCCGAATATTGCTGTTTTCGGCAAAAAATTTTATATCTATCCCACAACGGATGGCACCAAAGGCTGGCTGTCAACCAGCTTTACCTGCTGGTCATCAGATAACCTGGTTAATTGGAAAAATGAAGGTGTTATATTGGATCTGCCTAAGGACCTTACCTGGGCAAAGGAACGGGCATGGGCGCCAACCATCGCCTTTAAAAATAATAAATACTATTATTACTACTCGGCCAATACAAATATTGGCGTAGCTGTAAGTGATAAACCTACCGGCCCGTTTAAAGATCCGCTTGGCCAGCCGTTAGTGAAGAAAGGCACCAAACGCGGGCAAATGATAGACCCCATGGCCTTTGTAGATGATGATGGGTCCGCCTACTTATATTGGGGACAAGGGCAATGCAACGTAATTAAGCTGAATGATGACATGATATCATTAGATACTGCTAAAATAATGTCTTTTAAACCGCCGGGTTATAACGAAGGGCCATTCATGATCAAGCGCAAGGGAATTTATTACCTAATGTGGTCTGAATATGATACCCGCGACCCGAGATATTCTATTGCCTACGCTACATCCACATCGCCGCTTGGTCCGTTTAAAAAAGCGGAAGGGCATCCTGTTTTAAAAGGTAAGGGAGTTGTAAAAGGTGCAGGGCACCACTCAGTTGTACAGGTTCCGGGCACGGATGAATGGTACATCGCTTATCATCGTTTTAAAATACCTGATGGTGATGGCTATAACCGTGAGACCTGTGTTTCACCCATGAAATTTGACGCTGAGGGAAATATTTTACCTGTTGATGTTTTTGCAAAAGTAAAGCCCGTCAGAATCAAAAAATAAACTACGATTATGAAAAGATTGGGTTGGTTAGTGGCTTTGTTACTGTTAATATATGGTGCCGATGCGCAAAATAAAGAAACAACCGGGTTGCAGGACAGGAAATTGTGGCTGAGCTATATGGATAAAATAGCCCGACCGGTAATGTTAAACTTTGCAGAAGATAAACTTAAAGAGCGTATGCCGGTCATGCTCTCTGAGCGGATAGATAATAAAGAAAGCCGCACTAAGGCTGCATACCTGGAAGCCTTTGGCCGCACCATGAGCGGAATTGCGCCCTGGCTAAACCTGGAAGGCGGTGACCCTGCCGAAGTGAAAATGCGTGACCAATACCGCGCGTGGGCGCTTAAAGCAATAGATAATACAACTAACCCGGCATCAAAAGATTATTTACAATGGAAAGGCGGCCAGGAATTGGTTGATGCTTCTTTTTTTGCGCTGGGATTGGTGCGGTGCCCATGGTTATGGCAGCACCTGGACGATAAAGTTAAACAACAGGTGGTTGAGGCACTAAAGCAAACAAGAGGTACAGTACCGGTCTATTCAAACTGGATACTGTTTACCGGGATGATAGAAGCTTTTTTCAGTAAATATGACTTGGGCGAAGATTTGGTACGTACCGAATACGGAGTGCGCGAATTTACCCAGCACTGGTATGTGGGCGATGGCATGTATTCGGACGGGATGCAGTTTCATTTGGATTATTATAACAGTATAGTTATTCAGCCTTACCTGTTAACGATTTTACAGATTGCCGGCGAAAAAAGGAAAGCTTATATAAGCGAAGCACAAAAAGCAAACATAATAGCAAAGCGTTACGCCGAAATACAGGAACGTATGATAAACACGGACGGTAGCTATCCGGTAATAGGCCGTTCTATTGTATACCGCGCGGGGGTGTTTCATCATTTGGCATATATGGCTTATGCCAAACAGTTGCCGATTTCATTACCAGCGGCACAAGTAAGGGGAGCGTTAACAGCTGTAATTAAAAAGACACTGGAAGCACCTACAACATTTACAAAAGATGGGTGGTTGAATATTGGTCTATATGGCGGGACGCAGCCCGGATTGGCCGATACGTATATTACCATGGGCAGCTCCTATCTCTGTACCAACATATTCCTGCCGCTGGGCCTGCCGGAAACAGATGATTTTTGGGCAGCTCCGCCATTGCCATGGACATCTGTTAAGATTTGGAACGGAACAGATGTAAAAGCCGATCATGCGCTGGACATAAAAGCAAATTAAAATCGGGAAAAATGACAAAAGTGGTATTTCAAAAATATTTTAAACAAAAAGCTGCGGAAGCATTGAAACAATAACCTTATGATAAATAAAAGACCTTTAATATATTTTACTGTTTGTATATCGGCACTTCTCACTTTGAAAGGGGCACAAGTTTATGCTCAGCAAAAAACCGACCCGGCAGCCGAAAAGAAAATCACCGCGCTTATAAAAAAAATGACTTTAGCCGAAAAGATCGGGATGATCCATGGCAACTCGTCCTTTACTTCTGGAGGGGTGAAACGTTTAGGCATCCCTGAATTAACCATGTCTGACGGCCCGCATGGCGTACGGCCCGAACATGGTCGCGGGTGGAACCTGCTCAACAAAGGAGATGACTCCTCTACCTATTTGCCAACCAATATTACACTGGCATCTACCTGGAACCCGGCATTGGGATATGCCTTTGGCTCGGTACTGGGCAGCGAAGCTAAATACCGGGGCAAGGATGTGATCTTGGGGCCGGGCATCAATATTATGCGCACACCGTTAAACGGCAGAAACTTTGAATATATGAGCGAGGACCCATACTTGATATCAAAAATGGTAGTGGGCTATATTAAAGGCGTGCAGGACCAGGGTATATCAGCCTGCGTAAAACATTTTTTGGCCAATAACCAGGAAACCCGCCGGGACGGAATTAACGTAATGATGAGCGAACGAGCCTTGCGTGAGATCTACATGCCGGGCTTCAAAGCAGCGATTATGGAAGGCGGGGTAAACACCATAATGGGTGCCTACAACAAATTCAGGGGCGAATATTGCACCTACAATGACTACCTGGTGAATAAAGTGCTGAAAGGCGAATGGGGCTTTAAGGGATTAATGATGAGCGATTGGGGTGCTATACACACTACAAAAGATGCTTTATTGGGTGGTGCCGACCTTGAAATGGGAACCGATTTAAGTATGAAGCCTAAACCCGATTATAATAAATTCTTCTTGGGCGATGCGGCCTTGAAAATTGTTAAAAGCGGCGAGGTAAAAGAAGCTATTATTGATGATAAAGTAAGGCGGATATTACGGATAATGTTTAAAACCCACATGTTTGACAAACGTACTCCGGGTTCATACGGCACAAAGGCGCATGCCTTAGTGGCTAAAAAAGTAGCCGAAGAAGGTATTATCCTGTTAAAAAATGCCGACCATATCCTCCCACTTAAAAACATTAAAACAGTGGCCATGATAGGTGCCAATGCCGACAGGCCAAATGCATTTGGCGGTGGCAGTTCACAAATACGCGCACGGTACGAGGTTACTGCACTGCAGGGGTTACAAACGCTTGGGGGCAATAGCTTAAACATTACCTATACGCCCGGCTATACCATAGCCCGCAACGCGGTTGCAAGCGCAGCACAAATAAAAGAAGCGGTTGATGCCGCCTCAAAAGCCGATGTCGCAATAGTGGTAGGCGGATGGACACATGGCTACAATTATAACGTTTGGGCCGATAATGCGTATGATGCCGAGGATACCGATAAACCGGATATGGAAATGCCATTTGGGCAAAATGAATTGATCAAGGCGGTAATTAAAGCCAATAGGAATACAATTGTAGTATTGTATGGTGGCGGCCCTATAAATGTTTCGCAATGGATAGGTGATGCGAAAAGCGTTTTGCAAGTGGGCTATCCCGGGCAGGAAGGCGGAACGGCATTAGCAGAAATATTAATGGGTAAAATAAATCCATCCGGTAAATTGACGGTTACCTGGCCCGAAAAACTGGAGGATTCCCCCGCGCATAAATTGGGCGAATACCCCGGTGACGGAACTAATATTACTTACAAAGATGACATTTATGTAGGCTATCGTTATTATGATACTTATAAGGTAAAACCCCGGTTTGCTTTCGGGCATGGCCTTTCTTACACCAATTTTAAATACAGCAACATTTCTGTAACCCCATCAAAACAAACGGCACTGGTAACATTTGAAATAAAGAATACGGGCAAAATAAGTGGGGCAGAAGTAGCACAACTTTATGTTAAGGATGACCACTCATCAATAAAGCGGCCCGAAAAGGAATTAAAAGCATTTAAGAAGGTGTTTCTAAAACCCGGTGAATCAAAGGTAGTCACCCTGAAACTAAATGCCGATGCGTTTAAATATTATAATGAAGATAAAAAGGGATGGGTTTTAGAACCGGGCAAGTTTGATGTATTGATAGGCGGGGCCGCTGATGATATTGAATTGCAAAAGAGTGTACACTTATAAATCTTAATGATGAATATCGGCGCATGAAGGGCGGTCCCGGCAATAGAAGCCTGGCCAAAGGACGGGAGCCCATGAAAACGGCGGTCAGTTTTGTAGAGTTATAAGGGGCGGTAATTTATTTTAAAAATTCTACCGACCGTAAGGTCCACCCACCTTTATCTGCATAAATACGCAACTTATTAACGCCGCTGTTCAAAACTATTCCCTTCATCTCAACAGTTTGCCAGCTTTTTTCACTTCCGGTATTGGGGATAGTTATGCTGCCTAATGTTTGCGCGCCATTTTTTAAAGACAGCTTACCTTCAGAAGACCCGGAAGCAATAGTGAATTTAACAGTATAAGTACCCTGTGCTTTTACATTAAGCGTGTATTGCATCCATTCGCCGTCTTCAATGCTCATTACGTAGGGGCCGGTCGCATCAGCATTGATGTCAACACCATCATTGCGGTAATTATGGCCCTTATTGCCGGTAGTATTTACGCCGGGTGTGTATTGGTAACTGGCGGTATCCTTGTCGTAATAAGCAGATCGCTGGCGCCCCAGGTCAAAATCGGCGGCCAGGATGGTTGTGTTATTGGTGATGATATTTTGTTTGAACGGTTTGGTATTTGCCGATTGAACCTGGCGAAACATCGCGTCTATTACATCGTGATGGATTAGGTTATTCTCGAATTTGATGTTTTGCAGCCATTGGTCCAGTATCGGCTGTGCCTCGGCCGGTGATGGTTTGGGGCCCTTACCGCCCCAGTAGTCCAGCAACTTTTGGTAGCCTTCTGGTACTTTTATTTCGAGCGGGTTATTGCCGCCCATCTTCTTCAGCGGCCACCACGACCAGCCAATATCATTACGCTCGGCCAGGCCTATGCATTCGGTAAACCAGGTATTTGAATTTTCCCCCGATTCGCCCAGCCAAAGCGGCACATTATATTTGTCGCGAAGGTTCAAAAAGTTTTGAATAGTAGCTTGCGTATTATAGTTGCCGTATTTATGAAAGCTAAGCACCATGTTATTATCCCAGGTTGGCAGTATTCCATTATAGTTATTGCCAAAACCGTTGCCCTCTATAATAATGATATGCTTTTTATCTACCGCACGGATAGCAGTAGTGATCCTCGTCATCAAGCTTTTTAGCGGTACGTTGGTTTTTTCATTAGTGCCGCGTATGTCGCTCTTATCCTCAAAACCTATGTTTGGTTCGTTAATAATATCATATCCACCTATGTTTGGTTCGTTTTTATACCGGTCGGCCAATTTAGCCCATAAGTCAATCGTTTTTTGCTGATTAGCTTCGCTATCCCACAAATTCGGGTCATCGGGATGGCGGTCGGCTATGGGCAGGTTGTTACCTTGCCCGCCCGGCGTAGCATGCAGATCTAATATTAGATACATGTGATTAGCCTTGCACCAGCTCAGTAGTTCATCAACCATGGCAAAGCCTTTGGGCAGCCAGGTATTTTTCCCGGCAACTGGCTCGTATGCTACCGGCAAGGTGAACAGGTTAAAGTGCATGGGTAAGCGTATAGAGTTAAAGCCCCAGCGTGCCAGGCTGTCCACATCAATTTTGCGGGTATTATTGGCCAACCAGTTATTGTAAAAAACAGCGGTTTGTGCCGGCCCTACTAATTCTTCAATACCGACGCGTATTCTATATTGCTGGTTTAGCATGGCCACTTTAAACATATAACCTTCCTGTAGCATGTCGCCGCCTAAACCTATACCGCGCAGTATTACTTTTTCTCCTTTTTCGTTTACAATTAATTTATCCTGGGCCTTTAAAAAGCCCTGGCCCTTAGCATTATCGATAAAGAGCGTTAATAAAGCTATAGCGATGTACCGGATGGTTAGGTTAAATTGCATAATGATAGTATGTCTTTATAATTAATCCCATATATAAGTACCAACCGCGCCCTTACCAAGTGTGGTAGCTACCGTTTTTCCCTTAAATTGAATATTAAATGCCTGGGGTGCCGCCCCGCTATTGGTTACTATTAGTACCTTTTTGCCTTCCGGGGTAATAAATGCCACATTAGGCAGCGTATCTATATTGTTTGATGCTATGCGCATAGATCCCGGTCTGACAAATTTAGAGGCATGCGCCATGGCATAATAAGCTATGTTGCGGGTAAAACTATCTTTATCTATTGTAATCGCTCCCTGGCACATGGGGCAACCGCCGCGGTCGGTATGCGGTTGGTTTGCAGCATCGGCAGCCAGGTTCCATTCTAAAACATTGCGGCTCCAGTTACGGATAGCACCGATGAATAGTTTCCTGACAGGGGATGATACGTTTGTTGCTGGCGTGTTATCTTTCTCAATAACCATCTGCTCTGTAAAGTATAAATTTTTATCAGGGTGCGCGTTGTGAATATCTGTCATGGCTTCAATTTTACCGCCATACAGGTGAAACCCCGAACCATCCACATATTTAGCCGCCTGGGCATCATTAAGGACCGAATCCGCATAATCCGGGCGGTCACAATTATGATCGTATATGATGATCCTGCTTTTTATTCCGGCAGATTTAAATGAAGGGCCAAGGTTATTTTTAATAAAGTCGGCCTGCTCATGCGCATACATCATCATGCTCGGATTATTCTTTGGGTTCAGCGGTTCGTTTTGTACGGTAATGGCGTCAATAGCAATTCCCTGCGTTTTAAAGGCGCTAATGTACTTCACCAAATAGTCAGCGTAGGTTTGGTAGTATTCGGCCTTTAAAGCACCGCCGCGGGTGTCACCATTAGTCTTCATCCAGGCAGGGGCCGACCATGGTGAGCCCAGTATTTTTATCTTTGGATTGATAGCCAATATCTCCTTTAATAAGGGAATGATATCAGCTTTGTCAGGGCCCAGGTCAAAATGCGCCAGCTTTGGGTCAGCTTGCCCTGCGGGGAGGTCATCATAAGAGAAAACATGCTCATTCAGATCAGACGAGCCAATGCTCACCCGTAAATAGCTGATGCCGATATTGTTATTATTATAAGCAAAAAGCTCTTTCAATAAAGCGGCCCTTGCTGCCGCATTCATGCGGATAATATGCATTGCGCTGCCCCCCGTAAGAGCGAAACCAAAGCCGTCAATGGGCTGAAAGGTTTGTTTATCATCAATAGTTATCACGGGGTTAGCATCCGTTTTGGATTGGAAAGTTAGCGTCTGCTTTTGTTCCTGGAACAGTGCAGACCTGTCGGCATTGGTCAACCACAAACTAACCGGTGATTTTTGCGCGATAATGTTTGACGCGATTAGCAGGAATATAATAGTGATGATAGCCTTGGTTTTCATTAGCCTAATTAATGATCAATGTTGCAATAGAATGCGGCATGCTACTTACGGAGGCCGCTTTTCCTTTTATCCACAGTAAATAAGGGACTTTATCGTCGGTGCTGTTCATCACGATAACCACTAATTTGCCATCAGCGTTTACAAAAGCGGTACTGCTTAATTTATCCCGGCTTACTGAAGCCGCAATGCGATGAGCGCCCGGGCGAACGAATTTGGAGAATTGGCCCAGGTAGTAATAAATATTAGTATAAATGAGTTTGCCGGTTTTAGTATCGCCAATAATAGGCGCAAAGCAATAATTGCCTACGTGGTTTGGGCCGCCTTTTTCATCAAGTAAAACGTTCCAGTCGGTCCATCCGCAGGCACCACTGTTAAAATCGTTAATCATGGAATAGCCGTACTTTTCGCCCAGCGCCCAGTCTTCCACATGGTTTATGTCGAATTTTTCGATACAGCCTTCGGTAAACAACAGGTGTGTGTTAGGGAAAGCCTCATTCACCTGCCTAACATTTTCAAAACGCATAGTGCTGCCCGTCCATGTTTCATACCAGTGATAGCCAATGCCCCAAATATATTTTGCAGCGTCCTTATCTGCCAGTATGGTGCTGGCCTGCTGGTAAACCATATCGCGGTTATGGTCCCAGGCAATTATTTTGATATTTGCTAATCCCTGCGCGTGGAAAGTTGGCCCCAAATGATTCTTTACAAAATTCAGCTCGTCATCTGCACTAAATATGCACGATTCCCATTTCTGTGTTGCCATTGGCTCGTTCTGCACAGTAACGCCCCAAATAGGGATGCCCTGTTTTTTATAGGCCCCAATAAACTTTACAAACATATTGGCCCAGGCCTGGGCGTATTCTGGTTTTAATTTACCACCGTGCAATACGTCATTATTGGTTTTCATCCAGGCCGGTGGGCTCCATGGGCTGGCAAACAGGGTTAACCTGCCGCCTGCCGCTTTAATGGCTTCTTTTATAAAAGGCACACGGTATTTCAGGTCATGATCAATATTGAAGCTTTTTAGTGAGGCATCCTTATCTGCCACATAAGCATAACTATCGCTGGAGAAATCGCAGCTTTGGATGTTGGTACGGCCCAGGGTATAACCAATGCCTTTTTCCAAATCATAATAAGCCGTCATGAACTCGTATTGCTGAGCCTGGGGCAACTTATAAAATGTCTCGGCAGATGCATCGGTAAGTGCACCGCCTATGCCTATAATTTGCTGAAACTTTTTTGCTGGATCAACAAAAACAGAGATATCGGTTTCTAATGGCTGTGGCTTATTCTCAAATTTTAAGCTCCCGGTTTTGGTAAGCCTATAGGTTGTATTTTGAGCGGTAGTATAAACATCAGCACTATTTGCAACAAAAGGTTTTTGCGCAGTAGCGTAAAATGCCGGCAATATAAGGGCAGCTAATAAGATGATTGGCCTAAAAATTTCGAATTTCATAATACAAGCCGGTTTAATAGCATGGCATTTTTGTTAAGAAGTATTTTTTATTTTGGTTGTACGGCCAAAACTATCAAAAAAAAATACTAATTAGCAAATATAAAGTATATATATTACTGATAATTAGGGCGTTACATAAGTGTGTAATACACATTAATCACAAGAATAAAGTCATAAAAAACCATTACTTGCTATATAAAAAAAACCGTGAAATTAATAACTATACACAATGAGTAATACGCTTAAATCACATAAATACTTTTTTACTTATAATGATTAGTTTAGCAGTAATTATTAAACCTGTGTTTCGTAAAATGCCTGTACGTGTACTAAAAACTTTTCTTGCTGTTGTTTTAATGATGGTTTTGCCGTCAAAAATATTGTTTGCGCAGCAAACCTTTCCGGTTGATAGCGGCACTTTTGAGCATTTGTTTGGTCAAAAAGAGATCAAATTATTGGAGGATAAAAAGGGCACCCTTTCATTACAGCAAGTTATGTCGCCTGAGTATGAAAAGAAATTCCAGGAGAACCCGGCTTATTACCCCAAAAATTACAACCTGCATTCGTGGTATTGGTATAAAATTAAGATCAAGTTTGATGTAACTGTTAAAAATGAAGATTGCCTGTTAGAGTTTTTCGATCAAACCACTGATGATATTACCGCCTACCTGCCTGATAGCTCTGGCCATTACGTAGCCAAAAAATCAGGGGCGAAGTATAATTTTCAAAACAGGCTTTACCGGCATAAAAACTTTGAGTTTAGAATTATAGATCGTAGAAAAGGAGAATACACCTATTATTTCAGGCTGAAATCTGTTGAGCAGATCAATGTAATTATTGTATACCGCACGGTGGCCTACTTTATTCATTATGCGCTGACCGAATATTTAACATACGGCCTTTTTTATGGAATGATATTGATATTTTGTTTTCACAATTTATTAATGTTTATAGCGGTAAAACGGTTACAGTACCTGTTTTATGTATTATATATATTAAGTGTAGGCTTTTATGAAATGAGTGTTGACGGGATTGCCTTTCAATACTTATGGCCACAGTCGCCAAGTTGGAATGAGTATGCTTATGGAATTGCATTATTTCTTTTAAGTGTTTTCGCACTTGAATTTGCCAAGGAATTATTACAGGTAAAAACCCTGGCCAAAGGTTTATATAAACTAATAAATGTTGTATTGATTGTACGCACCGTTTACTTTTTATATTGCTTATTTTTTAATAAAAGCTTTTTCATATACAAATTTGTTGATGCCATTACGCTGGCCATTGCCTTTTATACCGGTATTAAGGTTTGGAGCCAGGGGTTTAAACCGGCCCGGTTTTTTGTATTAGGTTATACGTTTCTTTTCCTGGGATTTTTATTAAAAGCAGCAATGTTTTATGTTTAAACCTGGGTATGGTGAACAGGGTATTGGGCCATTATAGCCTAAGTTTATCCTTTATACTCGAAATGGTTTTCCTTTCTTTCTCTATTGGTGACCAGGTACGCTTATTGCGAAAGGATAAGGATGCCGCCCAGGAAGAAACCATTCATCAAATGGCTATAAACGTAGCTTTGAAAGATACTATTAACCAGGAATTGGAACAACAGGTAAGGGTACGTACTTCCGAAGTGATCCAAAAATCGGATGAATTGGTTAAGCAATCGCACATTATAGAAGTGCAGAACGAGGAGTTGCTGGCCAAGAATGAACAATTGGAGAAACAGGCCGATGAAATACAACGCATGAACCAACTGCTGCAAAAAGATAACATTCAGCTAAAAACCAATATTGAAAAAGTTACTGACGCCCGTGTACAATCAACCGAATTAAGTTTCGAAGAATTCAGCGCTAAATATCCTGACCAGGAAACCTGCTATCAATCACTGTCTGAACTAAAATGGAGTAATGGTTATCAATGCACGCGTTGTGGTAATACTAACTATTGCGGAGGGCGAATGCCTTACAGCCGCAGGTGTACTAAATGTACGTACGAAGAATCTGCTCTTCAAAAAACAATTTTCCATAATAACCGCATACCTATTAATAAGGCCTTTTATTTAGTTTACCTAATGTATGCCAGTAAAGGCACTATCTCATCGCACCAATTATCCGAAAAACTCGGCATCAGGCAAAGCACTTGCTGGTCATACGCCATCCGGGTTAAAAAAGTGATGAATGAGCGTAAAAAGGAGACTAAAAAAGGAAACCCGCAGGGTTGGAGCCGATTGGTAATCGAAGAACAATAAAAAAAATAATCTGCCCTATATGCCGTTTTACGCATTTTTACGCGTTTTCAATGCCTCTCATTTGGTAAATTTTAACTCTTTACGATAAAAAAAGCGCATTTATTCATACTTACGTTAAGCTGAAACAATATTTTTTTTATTGTTCAACAACCGTATCACTCAATTTACTTCCTGAGTACAAAAAGTGCCCCTAAATTGCTGTATGGGCTTTTTTGCTTTTTTTTGGATTGTTCACTAAACGCATCAAAAAAATTATAAATAGCTAATTATCAGTTATTTATGAATTATTTTATTGTTTTTTATCTTAAAAACAGTTTAAATTTACCTCACCAGTTATTACCAGTAATACTAAAAATTTTAAACACTTATGATGAAAGGCAACGTTTCGTGACCTGCAGGTTATCCTGTTGGCACGGGGAATGAACAAGGTCCATTTTCCCCGAAAACCAAATTTCAGACCTATGTTTCTGATTGTAAATTAATTATCAACTAAAATTAAATTATGAAAAAACAAATTACTCTCCTTATTACTATTTTATTTACTACTTGCATGATGTCCTTTGCACAAACCAGCATAAAGGGGACTATTAGAGATAGTAAAAACGTACCCATACCCGGGGCAACCGTAAAGGTCAAAGAAACGGGCAAAGCGGTAGCTGCCGACATTAACGGCAACTACACCATATCAGCAGCAGCAAATAATACGCTGGTAATATCCAGTGTAAATTATGTCACTGTTGAACAAAAGGTAGGAAGCAACACTATTATCAACGTTGTATTAAATGACGACAACAAACAGCTATCAGAAGTGGTGGTTATCGGTTATGGTACCCGTGCGGTAAAAGACGTTACCGGCGCCATATCGAGCGTTAAGGCTGAAAGATTGGAAAACGAGAATCCTACTAGCGTAACCGACCTGATCATCGGTAATATTCCCGGTATTACAGTAGCCATGAATACATCGGCAAAAGGCGGCGGTACAGGTGATATGCTGATCCGCGGTAAAGCGTCCCTGTCGGCCAATACAGCTCCGTTAATTGTATTAGATGGGGTTATTTTCCAGGGGCAGATACAGGATATCAATCCAAATGATATTGAAAGGATAGATGTTTTACGTGATGCAAGTTCACTTGCGGTATACGGTTCTGCATCAGCTGCAGGTGTAGTAGCTATTACCACTAAAAAAGGTAAAAGCGGCCCTCCGGTAATTACGCTAAACCTAAACACGGGTATTTCCCAATTAGAAAAAAATCAAAAATATTATGATCCGGCAGGGTTTTTAAACTGGCGTGCCGATGGTGCCCGTAGTTCTAACACTTCTCAAGCTTATTATTTTTATAGTAACCCAAATGCATTGCCTGACGGTGTTACACTTGCACAATTCATGGGTACATCAACAGGCGACCCAACAACTGTTTGGCTACAGCGTTTAGGCTTACAAGCAAATGAGATAACTAATTATTTTGCGGGTAAAACTACTGATTGGTCTAAACTGGTATTCCGCAATGGTTTACGCCAGGATTATACAGCCAGCATGTCTGGAAAAAACGACAATACAAGCTATTACATATCTGGTAACTTTACTAAAAACCAAAATCTTATCCAGGGTGGCGAGTATAAAAACTACCGTGTACGTATGAACATTGAAGGTAAGGCATCAAAATTCCTGACATTCGGTATTAACGCGCAATTTGCAAGCAGGGACGAAGGCGGTAATGAAGCAGATTGGAATCAGATCATTAACTCATCGCCTTACGGTGATTTTTATAATGCAGATGGCACATTGCGCCGGATCGATACCGATGATAGTGGTTTGAACCAGCGCAACCCGTTTTTAAACACAGTTTATAATCAAACGGTAGCAGTGCAAAACACGCTGTTTGCAGATCTGTATCTTAAAGCATCTCTTCCGTTTGGTATTAAATACTCACTAAATTTTAGCCCCGATATAGAATCTTATCGTAACTTTAACTTTATACCGGTTGCCAATCCTAATGAATTAAAAGGCGGCGAGGTTTCACGTTCTATGGAAAACAGGTATAAATACCAGTTAGATAACGTGCTGTCATGGAACCAAACTTTTGGTATCCATAATATTGATGTAACTGCTTTATTAAATAAAGAAAAATATCAAACCTGGTATACCACTACGGCAAACTCGGGCTTAACCCCAAGTGATGTATTAGGTTACCATGGTGTTGGTGCCGGTATCTTACCTGTTGAAAGCAGTGACGACCGTATTTACAATGCCGACGCGTTAATGGGCCGTATTAATTACACGCTGATGGGCCGGTATATTTTAACGGGTACCATCCGTCGTGACGGTTTCTCAATTTTCGGGCTTAACAATCCAAGGTCAACTTATCCGTCGGCTGCAGCGGCCTGGATACTGTCTGACGAAAAGTTCATGAAATCAGATAAGTTCAACTGGCTTAACTTTGCCAAACTCCGTGTAAGTTACGGTGCCAATGGTAACCGTTTAACAACCGGTACAGCTGACCCTTCATTAGCATTAGCTGTTCTTTCTGTGGGGCATTATCCAACAGTTACTTCTTCGGGTACGGTTACTAATAATTCAACCATATATAGCAGCTCGTTGCAAAATACCGACCTAAAATGGGAGCGCACAACAGGTACAAATATTGGTTTGGATTTTGCCCTGTTTAACAACCGGATAAGCGGCAGTCTTGACTTTTACAACCGTAAAACTACCGACCAAATAGTAAAACGTACTCTGGAAGGCATACAGGGTTTCAACGATTCGCAAATACCTATAACCGGTACCACTTTTAATGGTAACAACTCCAGCGTATTAACAAATGTTGGCGAGGTTAACAATAAAGGCTTTGAATTGGCGCTGAGTGCAAAGATCATGAGCAGTACAAACTTTAACTGGAACGCCAGCGGTACTTTCTTTGTTAACCGTAACAAAATTGTGCACTTATATGGCCCGCAAACGGTTGTCGACGCGAGTGGCAATACAAGCACGGTAGAAAAGAGTGACCTTGGAAACGGCTGGTTTATAGGTGAAGATATTGGCGAGGTTTGGGATTACAGGATATTAGGTGTTTGGAAAACCAGTGAAGCTACCGAAGCCGCAACTTACAATGCTAAACCAGGTGATTTTAAATTGCAGGATGTAGATGGCGACCATGTTTATACCAATGCAGATAAACAATATTTGGGCTCAAGAACGCCTCAGTTTAACTGGTCATTACGTAACGAGTTCAATATTTATAAACATATTGATTTTTCTTTCCTGCTCGTATCAGCCATCGGCCAGTTGTCACAATTTAACGCAGCGCTTAACAACCCGGGCAGCGTAGGCTTTGCCCGTCAAAGTTCATACGTATTGCCTTATTGGACGCCTGATAACCAGATAGATAATTATGCCCGCCTTAATTCAGGTTCTGAAGGTACTACCATTAACGTTTGGCGCAAATCGTCTTTCGTAAGAGTACAAACCGTATCTTTAGGATATACCTTTAGTAAGAGCCTGGTACAAAAACTGGGTATGCAAAACGCTAAAATATTCGCAAGTGCAGATAACCTTTTTGTATACGCTCCAAACTGGGATCTTTGGGATCCGCAAAACAACGGGCCTACCCCAAGAATTCTATCTGTTGGTCTAAGCGCAACTTTTTAAAATAATTAATATGAAAAAGATAAATAAAAGTATTATAGCAGCACTAACATTTATTGTTGTTATTATTTCTCATGGTTGTACCAAACGAATTGATCTTACACCGCAAGCACCTTCAAAACTTACGCCGAATGTAACGCTTACTACCCCGGCCGCATTTAAAAATGCGTTGGAGAACCTGAACATGACCCTGCGTATCGAATACTTTGGTGATTCGGCGCCCATGCTTACGGAGTCTATTTTTACCGATTCGGGTGTAGAGGGAACCACAGACAAAACCACGCCGGCCCAGGATCTGAATGTGCGCATTACTCCAACTGCACAGTTGGATAATGACGACTATAATAAAATAGGGCGCTATTGGTATATGTGGTGGCAAGGTATACATGATGCCAATACCATTATTAGCCGTATTGATAATGCAACGTGGCCAACTCCTGCTGCACGTAACGCCATGTTGGGCGCTGCTCTTTTCCACAGGGCATTCAGGTATTACCGTTTAGTACACCAGTTTGGTGATGTGCCTTTGATATTGAAAGAAGAAACCGCGGTTAACGTGGGCTATTTCTCTACGCAACGTATGGTGATATTAAAACAAATGAAAACCGACCTTGAATTTGCAGCGGCAAACCTGCCTGTTGCCCCGGATAGGGGCGAAATATCGCAAGGTGCGGCAAACCATTTGCTTACCAAAGTTGATTTGGCATTGGGCTTATTTGATGACGCTATTGCAGCATCTACGGCGGTTATAAACGGTTCGTACCATTTAATGACAACCCGCTTTGGTATTGTTGCCGGCGACCCTACCCATAATGTGATCTGGGACCTGCACCGCCCGGAAAATAAAGCCTTAGGTTCAAATACCGAAACGATACTGGTTGTAATTGACCGTGAATCATTAGATGGTGCTACGCCTAACGGTTCTCAAATTATGCGTAACATAGTGCCGATGTGGCATAACGGTACAATTTTAACCCCGGGTTTACATAAACCGGGTATTGTGGATGCAGTAACTGCCGAGTTCCCGCTTACCTATTATTATGGCCGTGGTATTGGCCGCGCGCGTGGTACATCATACGCAACCCAGTCAATCTGGGCTGATAGCGGTCCCGATTTGCGCCATGCACCGGGTAACTGGGTAAACATGACCGATTTGGTTTATAATAATCCGGCTTTAAAAAGCGGTAGCGCTGCCGATCCCACAGCTTACGGAACCCACCTGGTGCAATGGACCGCAGCTACTGTAAATAGTGTATTTCTAAACGGAGCAAAAGATAGTATCCGCGCCTGGTTTGGCTGGCCGCATTACAAAGTATTTGTAAACCCCGGAGGCGTTAATATTTTAAATGCTACATCTGATAAATGGTGGAGCCCGCCGCGCGGTACCAATACCGATTGGTATGTGTTCCGTGAAGCCGAAACCTATATTTTGCGCGCCGAAGCTTATGTTTGGAAAGGACAGCCCGGACTGGCAATGGCCGATTTGAACGTTGTTAGGGCACGCGCACAAGCAACACTATATACAGACCCAAGCAAAATAACCATTGGTACTATTTTGGACGAACGCCAGAGAGAATTATATTGGGAAGAGCCGCGTAAAACCGAGCTTACACGTATAGCTTATATATTTGCGCAAACAGGTATAGCATCATATACAGGTAAAACCTATAATACCGCTACCTTCTCAACCAGTAATTTCTTTTATGATCGTATCATGGAGAAGAATACCTTTTACAATAATCCGGCTGTTGTTACTAACTCTGGCAATCACTTTACTATTTCACCATACCATGTTTTGTGGCCAATACCACAATCTGATATTGATTTGAATATTAACGGGCATATTAACCAGAATTTAGGTTACTCTGGTTCTGCAACAAATGTTCCTGCATTAGATCATATTGTGCCGTAGTGCATAGATAATAATTTATCTATTTTAATTTAAAAAAGGGCCCTTAGCTTATTAGCTGAGGGCCCTTTTTTTTCATATCGGCCCCAACTCCGCAGTTGCGTCTCCTTATCATGACTTAAGCCCTGCTGGCATGAAAAATGAGCGAATATATATTATCACTTAAATAAAACAATTGGCAGGCTTTAAAAGCGATTTTCCCAATTGTAAACTGCATTTGTTTTTTAATAGAATAATTAATTAATTTAGGGGTGTTTGTTTTTCCCCCTAAAACGTTTCAGGATAAAGCTGTTAAAAACCAATATAAATGAAAATATACGCAATTACTTTACTGGCTACGGCCCTGATGTGGCAAGGTGCTACAGCGCAAAAAGCTAACGAATTAACCAAGGCTGAGAAGAAGGATGGCTGGAAATTATTGTTTGATGGGAAAACTACCAAGGGTTGGCATACCTATCTGCGGGATACGGTAGGCTCTAAATGGCAGGTGAAGGACGATGCCATCATTTTTGACCCATCGCAACCCAAGAACGGCGGCGGCGACCTGGTTACCAACGAAGAATATGAAAATTACGAGCTTAACCTGGAGTGGAAAGTGACAAAGGGGGCTAACAGCGGTATCATCTTCGATATACAGGAATCACCAAAATTTGGCGCAACCTACCAAACCGGGCCCGAAATGCAGGTATTGGACAATGTAGATGCCGCCGATAATAAAAAAGAAAATCACCTGGCTGGGTGTTTATATGACCTTTCAGGCGATGCAAGCGTTTCTAAACCGGCCCCTATAGGCGAATGGAATAAGGTGCGGATTATCCAGGACAAGGGGCATCTAACCTTTTATCTGAACGGGATCAAAACCTTTGATGGACAAATGGGCAGCGATGATTGGAACAAGATGATAGCTAACAGCAAGTTTGCAGGCCGGGGTTTTGAAAATTTCGCGAAGGTAGCCAAGGGAAAAATTGCGCTACAGGAGCATCCTGGGTCGAGCGCGTGGAGAAATATCAAGATCAAACAACTCTAATAAAATCGTTAAATCAACTATTAAAGCTAATAATATGAAAGAAAATGAAGAAGATGGTGGTGCTACTTCACGCAGGGATTTTGTGAAGCAAAGCGCTATCGCGGCAGCGGCATTTACCATTGTGCCCCGTTTTGTGCTTGGCAAAGGCTACAGGGCGCCCAGCGATACCTTATACATTGCCAGCGTAGGTATCGGCGGTAAGGGCCACGATGATATTAATAAATTTAATGCTACCGGCAAGGCAAAATCAGCTTTTTTCTGCGATGTTGACCAGGATTATGCCGGGAAGGTTTTTAAACAATACCCGGAAGCCAAACCGTATATAGATTGGAGGGAGCTATTTGATAAAGAACACAAGAACTTCGACGCGGTGCATATTGCCACCCCCGATCATACCCACGCAGTGGTTGGAACGGCTGCCATGGAGCTGAAAAAGCATGTTTATATACAAAAACCAATGGCGCATGACGTGTACGAAGCACGCATGATGGCTAATATGGGCCATAAATATAAAGTGATAACCCAAATGGGCAACCAGGGGTCGTCAAGTGATGGCGTACGGCAAATGATGGAATGGTATGATGCCGGGTTAATAGGCGACGTTACCGAGGTATATTGCTGGACAGACAGGCCGATATGGCCGCAAGGCGCGGGCTTAAAATGGCCAAAGGACCTGTCGCGCACACCGCCAAGCACCTTAAACTGGGATTTATGGCAAGGTACCGCACCGGCCAAACCTTACCCGATGGGTGCTAAAGAAGGCGGCATAGACGTATTGCCGTTTAACTGGCGCGGATGGTGGGATTACGGTACCGGTGTATTAGGCGATATGGGTGCGCATATTCTGCACGGCCCAATGAAGGTACTTGGTTTACAATACGTATCGTCTGTACAAACCAGCGTAGGCGGCGGAGGTTCGTTCGATACCGGGCCTAATTCAAGCTATACGGTAATGACGTTCCCTAAAACGCCAAAAACCAGTGGCCCGGTAAGGGTGCATTGGATGGATGGCGGCATAATACCCCCACGCCCGGAAGAACTGGATCCATCTGAACAATGGGGACGTGGTGACGGCGGGATGCTGTTTATAGGAACAAAAGGCAAAATGACAGCCGGCTGTTATGCAGCCAGGGCCCGCTTACTGCCTACCTCAAAGATGGACGATTTGAAAGTGCCCGAAAAATTTGCCCGCGTTAAAAACGGAACAGACGGACACTACGCGCAATGGGTTGAAGCAAGCCTGGCTGGTTATGGCAACATGGAAACAAGTTCGCCGTTTGAACAGGCCGCGCTTTTAACCGAAGCAATGCTGATGTGTAACCTGGCTATACGGGGTATTAACGTACCAAGGGCCGCTGACCCGGCTGCACCGCTTCCGGCAAATGGCCGCAGGCCTGCTACTGTTTACCCGGCACGTTATGTTAACCTTAATTATGATGCTAAAAATATGAAGGTAACCAACGTTGATGAGGTGAACCAGTTTGTAAAACGCCAGTACAGGGATCCCTGGAAACTTAGCGGGGTTTAACCACTGCTTTTAATATTTAGAAGGAGGTGCCTGTTAAGGTTGCCTCCTTTTTAATATCCTTACTTTTGATAATAAATGTTTAACTCACGGGGAAAAGGTATCTCACTTTGTTTTTTGCTGCTGATAGTATTGGTGCGTGTCCATGCACAGTCTGTAGTGGCATCCCGTAATGATCATATTTTTCCTGCAGCCCAAAGTGCAAAGCCGTTTATTGATTATGATAACAAAGGATTTTTAGTAAACGGGAAGCGTGTATTTATTGCATCGGCAGGTATGGAGTACGCGCGTGTGCCGCGGGCGTTGTGGCGCGACAGGTTATTGCGCTTAAAACGAGGGGGGTATAATACCGTTGAATTTTATACTTTTTGGAACTATCACGAACCCAAAGAAGGCCGCTTTAATTTTACCGGTGACCACGACCTCAACGCCTTTTTGAAATTAGTGAAGCAAATGGGATTATATGCCATTGCGCGTGTGGGCCCCTATTATTGCGGCGAATGGAATATGGGCGGGTTACCAATATGGCTAAGGTTTAAGCCTGGTTTGCGTGTGCGAGAAGATGATCCGCAGTTTTTAAAAGCAGTTGACAATTATTTTGACAGGCTGATACCTATCGTCGCTAAAAATCAAATTAACCATGGCGGGGCGGTTATAATGGTGCAGTTGGAAAATGAGCATAGGGCAGCCTGGGGCACCGTAACCCCCAATGGTTATTTTCGGCATTTGATCAACAAAACGGTGGCGCTGGGATTAGCAGTGCCTTATTTTTTCAGCGGCCTGCATCCGGGTAACGATCCGGCAGGTGAGTTGAATGACCTTGACGATCCCAAACGCCCGACCCCCTGGTTCTCTACTGAATACTGGGGTGTATGGTTCTTAAATTATGGCGCGCAACCGCAGGATTCGGCTATTTATGACCGGCGTACCTGGAAAATAATTGCCCATGGTGGCGCCGGCTATAATGTATATATGGCCCATGGGGGAACCAATTTTGATTATAATAACGATAGGGATATGGCCGCGTCCTATGATTACGGTGCATCAATAGGGCAGGCAGGCGATTTACGGCCTTTGTATTATAGCTTTAAACGGGCTAACTGGTTTGCTCGTAGCTTCGAGCAAATACTTACAAACAGCAGTAACAGTACTGAGGATAAGCCGGTGGTATCGGATACAAACGTAAGGGTAAGCTTACGCAAAGGCCCGGCCGGTACAATTGCCTTTTTAGATAATCCCGACAGTATCGCAATTCAGTTTAAACTGTCACCACCATTAAGTAGTAAAATAAAGGAAAGTATAACGCTTAAACTTGCCGCAGGAGAGATACTGCCCATAGTAAGTAATTATCAATTAATACCCAGTGTAAAAATAGCATTGGCGCCTGTACGTATCTACAGTATTATTCCGCAGGGAAAAACAACAACGCTGCTGCTATATGGCAGTATAGGCACAAATGCACAACTCTATTTCGACATTTCAAATAAACCGAATATGCTAAATGGCGCCGCTAATTTTAAACTCACGGGTAGCCTATTGAACTTTAACGCCCCTATAACATCCTCGCCCAGCGAATATAGTTTTGAAACAGGCGGAAACCGGATAAGGCTAATAGTTGTTAATGATGAACTGGCGGCGCATAGTTGGTTTGCTGAAACAAACGGCCAAACGGATATTATTATTGGTCCGGGATATGCCGGTGAATTGTCCTCAAAAGGCGGCCAATTAAACCTGATTACGGAACGGCCATGGACGGATAAGAATAGTTCTCCTGTATGGATATTTAGGCCTATATGTGGTGTTATTAAACTAAATCCGAAAGCACCGGTTGCCAAACATACCAATAAAATAAAATTGGGTAGGTGGCAAACTAAATCAGCGTCCATTTATGCCTTGCCCGAATATGATGACAGGTCCTGGCTATTAAGCAAAGAACCATTGCAAATGGGCGCCGATGGAGACATTACGGCCGATGCATGGTACCGAAGCAAAGTAAAGGTTGCGCAAACAGGAAATTATATACTTCGGTTTAAAAATGTTCACGACAGGGCCAGCCTGTTTTTGGATGGTAAACGTATAGACACCGGTGAAGTATTTAATAAAAATATTTCTGTTTATTTAAAATCTGGCGTAAGCCATACCATCGCGCTTTTTACCGCGCATGACGGGCGAAATAAACTGATATTTAAGGTCGGTGAAATAGATACCATAGATAGGAAGGGCCTTTCGGGCTCGGTCACTTTGCAAAAGGCCGATGGTTCGGGGGAAATAATAGTTGTGAATAACTGGCGCATGAAAGGGGGGCCGGGCGATGTGGCAAGTAAAACAGGATGGGAAACATTATCATCCAAAAAAACTAATAGCCCGCAGTTTTATCGCACTACATTTAACCTTCCTGTTTTAAAAAACACGCGCACTATTTGGCGGGTAAATACTACCAGCTTAAGCTATGGCTCGGTATGGGTTAACGGGCATAACCTGGGCCGGTATCCTGAAAAAATAAAGATCAATGGCCTTTATATACCTGAGTGCTGGCTAAAAGCCGGGACCAATTCATTGGTGATCTACGACGAGAATGGTTTTGCGCCCGGTAAAGTTTCTATTGAAGCTGAGGCCGAAGCCAGCCGGGATATTCAAATTTTTAAATCGAAAAATTGAACTCTTACAATAATTTTCCTCTAATTTGTAAACGGATTACAAAAGCCAATTGAAAAATGAAAAAAGTACTATTATCAGCCATTTTATTTCTTGCAGTTATAACTGTATGTCTTGCCGCATCTGTAGATGGTGTTTGGAAGGGATATATTGAAGGTCAATATAATTTAACGCTCACGCTGAAAGCTGATGGAAACAATTTAACCGGCACCTTTGCACTGGTTGATAACAACCCGAAATCAGAAAACCCGGACGACGCGGGTTATACACCCTACGTTGCCGCGCAGATGGGGAAGAATACAATCACCGAAGGTAAAATAGACGGGAACAACATAACGTTTACTACCACCTTTAACGGCAAGCCCGTTGTTTACAAAGGAACGCTTGCTGATGATAAATTAGTAATAACCACCACCTTTGGTTCGCAAAATATAAAGGCGACGCTTAGGCAAGCCAAGTAAGCATTATACATCGCAAATTCTTATAGCCTCTTTTAAAGCGGCTATTTTTTTGTCTGCCTGTTTGGGTAAAAACTCCTGTGCCATGTAGCCTTTAAAGCCGGTATCAACAATGGCTTTAATAATAGCCGGATAGTACAACTCCTGCGTATCGTCAGGCTCATGCCTGCCGGGTACACCCGCAATATGGTAGTGGGATATGTATTGATGATTGGCTTGTATAGTGCCTATCACATCTCCCTCATCCATCTGCATGTGGAAAATATCATACAGTAATTTAAAATTTTCTGATCCTAATCTTTTAACCAGCGCCACGCCCCATTCAGTACGGTCACATTGGTAGTCCTTGTGTGTTAGCTTGCTATTCAGCAACTCCATCGAAATTACTACCCCATGTTTTTCGGCAAGCGGCAATATCTTACTTAATCCCTCAACACAATTGGCCCAGCCTGTTTCATCGTCCTTGCCATCACGGTTCCCGCTAAAGCAGATCAGGTTTTTATAGCCCGCATCGGCCACTTTGGGTATCATGTCGGTATAATTATCGATCAATGTAGCGTGGTATTGTTTATCGTTCCAGCCTTTAGGGATATTTATTTCGGCGCCGTTACACATGGACGAGGTTAATCCATACTTTTTTAATACGGGCCAATCCGCAGGGCCAACCAGGTCAATGCCTTTTAATCCCATAGCCTTGCCTTCGGCACAAAGCTCTTCTAAAGGTATATCGCTAAAACACCAGCGGCAAGCAGAATGATTAACATTGCCCTTCAATATATACTGTTTTTGTTCCATAAATTTAAATGAAGATAGCGTACCCGTGGCCGCTATTGCACCGGTGCCTGCCACTATCTTTTTTATTGCTGCCCTGCGTCCCGAAGGTGATTTCATGATTTAAAATTACTTCTTTTCATTTACTTCGCCTAAAATTTAATTGCAATAGGTATCAATAAATTATCTTTGTAAGAATAAAGGATTTGCAGAATGAAAAAGTGGGCTTTACTGTGTTTTTTTGTTTGCTTAAATGCGATGATCTGCTTTGCTGACGGTGTAAATGGCCGGTGGGCAGGCACTATTGGTTTGGTATATGATGTCACGGTATCTATCAAAGACGATAACGGTAAAATTAGCGGCACGGTAACCACCGAGATAGGCGACATCCCTCTGAAGGATGGCACCATCAACGGAGCCGATATAACTTTCAAACCCTTCTCTTATAACGGCATAGCCGTGTCGTACGTTAAAGGCAAGCTGGATGGCGATAAAATGAACGTCATTGTCGGTTTCCAGGGCACCAGCTTTACCGGTACCCTAAAACGGATGAAATAATTCTTATTTCTTTTCATCATTAAAAACTATCGTCTTTAACATAAAAAGCGGTTCAATTAGTTTGGCCTTATCGTTTTTAAATACAAAGTAAATATCGTGTATGCCTGTTGTTGGTTTAATATCAACATTTAATAATACGGGCACTTTTGGCTTTTTGTCAACTACTTCAACAGTTGTTTGCCCCAACATCTCGCCGGTTGGCGAACCCGACCTTACTTCAATAGTGCCTCCGGGATTTGCCTCCAATGTAGTTGCGGTAGCGTCAAATTGCAGTTGTTTAATATTGGCCAGGTCTATCGCTTTAAAGCCGATATAACCATTAGCGTGCGTTATAACATTGGTTGAGCCATCCAAACCGTTTACCTTAACGCTGGCGCCTTGTATAATTGGAGCAGTTGCTGCGGTAACATGCGGGCTGCGCAACACAATATCGGCTTCTGAAGTTTGTTTAGGGATATTCTTATTTCCCTTATCGGTATAAGCAGCGCGGATAATGTACGTCCCTTTGCCGTTATCGCCATCGGGCAGCTTAGTAGTATAGATGCCTTTTACGGGCAGAGTACTGAGATTATTATTGGTAATGTTGGTGATATAATCTATAATAGTAGCCGCATCTGCAATTGGAATACCGGGGTGGGCTGGCATCCCGATAGGCTTGCCCCATCTGCCAGTTTCACCTTCGCGTATTACGTGGGTAAGCCGCTCAATTTCTTTTGGCTTGTCTTTATATTTTGCTGCTATTTCGGTAAACATGGGCCCTATGTTGGGGGCATTGGCGCTATGACAATTTTTACAATCCGAATGACTCATTAATGATTGCGCAACGGCAAATTTGGTCGACGCGTCTACACTTCGCTGTGCCTGTGTTAATTCGGCAACATCAAAACCCTCCGAAGTATAATTAATGCTGACAGCTACATGGCCGGCATTAATGGTGCCGGCTTCCAGGCTGCCATCCTCCTTATCCGTAACATTTATCGCATAGTTAATAGGCTTATTGTTGAAGAAGAACGAATTATTATCTGCCAGGTTTATTTTTACAACCGGGGCCTCATTGCCTGCAATTATCTGTACGGTTTTACTATTATGTGCCCCCTTTGCATCGGTAACGGTTAAGGCCGCTTTATAAACGCCCGGTTTGGTTAAGGTAATTGCCGGGTTGGCCGTGGTATACATTTTGGGTTGCCCGCCGCCAGTTGTCACCTTCCAGCTATATTTCAAGGCATCGCCATCCGCATCATAGGTGCCTGCTGATGAAAGGGTAATATTTAACGGTACGGTGCCGCCCTGCTTATTGGTTGATGCCACCACAACGGGTTTACGGTTGCCCGCGTTATACTCTATACGCACCAGTTTGGCATTATCGCTTTTACCGAACCAAACGCTTCCATACTCCATTATATACAGATCGCCATCCGGCCCGAATTTGATATCAATGGGTTCAATAGGGTGGTAAGACGGCAGGAATTGCTCCATACTATCATAATCGCCGTTTGCCTTCATGCTTATAGCCATGATCCACCCGCGGGAAAGATCGGTGGCTATCCATTTGCCTTCATAATAAGAGGGCCAGGGACGTTTAGCCAGCGGCCGGTCTGCACGGTGATAGATGGGGCCGCCTACCGAGCAGCGGCTGCCACTGCCAACCAACGGAAACTCGGCCGATGAGGAATAAGGATAATAAATAAATGGCGGCGCAACGGGCGGCAACTCTTTTAAACCTGTATTATTAACCGAATTATTTATCGGTTTTTTTGGGTCCTTTTTTGGGCCTGGCTCACCGGCTACATAATCGAAAATAGGATACGCGGCGTTGGGGCCAACAAAATAGGGCCAGCCAAAAAAACCCGGTTTACGGGCCTGGTTAAGCTCGTCATATCCTTTGGGGCCTATTTCGCTATCCTCGGTTGCATCCGGGCCAATATCTCCCCAATATAACCAGCCTGTTTTGCTGTCTATGCTTGGCCTCCAAGGGTTACGGTGGCCCATGGTATATATTTCGGGGCGGGTTTTATCCATTCCTTTTGGGAAAAGGTTTCCGGCAGGGATGGTATAAGTTCCGTTCGACTCCGGATGAATGCGAAGGATCTTACCAAGCAAGCTGTTAGTGTTGGCCGTACCGCGCTGGTCATCCCAATGCACCCTGTCCGGACGCTCATCGGTTGATGAGGATAATAATGCGCCTGTATTATTACCGACAGCGAGGTAAAGGTTGTTTTTGGCATCCCAGGTCATACTGCCGCCGGTATGGCAACAGGTTTCGCGCTGTGTTTCAAACGCCAATATCACTTTTTCTGAACTTAACTTATCATCAGCAAATTTCCAGCGCGTAAGCTGCCATTTTTTTTCGGTCGCGTTGGAGTAGAATGTATATACAAAGTGGTTCTTGTCGAAATTAGGGTCAACAGTCAAACCTAAAAGCCCTTCTTCGGCCTCGGTCACTACACCTTTAGCGCTGGTGTATTTTGTATTTACGGGTATGGTTGCTATTTGCTTTACAACATTGGTTATAGGGTCGAACAACTTAACGGCGCCTTTACGCTCACTTATCAATACACGGCCGTCTTTTAACACTTCAAAATTGTTCGGTTCATCCAGGTCGCCGGGTTGGGTAAGGGTAACGGGGGTAAAGCGGCTAGCATCAGGCTTTTTGGGCACATCCCCTATAAAAGAAAATAAGATGGTGCTGATAATCAATAAAACGACAGAGAATGTTATAAAAGCTTTTTTATTCGACATGGATTTAAATAGATTATTCTAACGTAAATAAAACGTTTATTATTTTATTGCTAAGATACGGCTTCTGCCTGTTTGCTGTTTTTAAATAGGGCCAGGAATAAAAGCATTACTACAGCAGCTACCCGCAGGGGGTAGCCATATCAATGCGTCAATCATGCAAGCCATTTGTGTTATAGGCATCAGATATTAGCCCTGCTGTATAAAAGCCGATACGGTTCACGGTGCCAATAAAAGCGCCGTTTCCTCCACCTATCATACCTAATCGTAATCTCATTTTTATAATTCCCTTACCCAAATATTCCTGAAACTTATCGGCTCGCTTTTATCGCCATGTGCCTGTAGCTTAATAGGGCTTGGGCCATGCGCTTTTGTGTACGCCGGTTTACCAATGTAAAGGGTAGGGCCGGTCAGCTCAAAATTATTTTGTACCAATACCCCATTAAATAATACCGTTACCCTTGCCGGGCTTTTTAAGCTTTTATCGGCATTAAAAACCGGTGCTGTCCAGATGATATCATAGGTTTGCCACTCACCTGGTTTTTTATTGGGGTTAGCTAAGGGTATTGACTGTTTGTAGATACTACCCGCCTGCCCGTTTGTATAGGTCTTGTTGTTATAGGAGTCCATTATCTGTAATTCATACCCATCATCACCTTTACCTATCGAAGCTAAAAACACGCCGCTATTGCCGCGGGCCTGCCCTTCGCCGGTAATGTTTTCGGGTATCTTCCATTCAATGTGCATCTGGTAATTGCCGAATAGTTTTTTTGTCTCAATATTGCCCGAAGTTTTATCCACGGTCAATATACCATTGGCAACTGTCCAATGGGCCGGGGTTTTGTCGCTTACGTTTACCCATTCATCCAGGTTTTTACCATCAAATAAAATAACCGCGTCAGACGGCGGCATGGTCGTAGTTGCGCCCGGGGTTACAACAGGCGGCACAGGCGTATAAATTTCGGTGTCCTCGTGCTTTGGCTTATCCTGTGCTTTAACAGTAAAAGCACTTAACACAACAAAAGAGAGGAATAATAAATAACGGTTCATTTGTTTGAATTTTTGGCTGTATTATTTTAACAAAGAATTTTTTATGTAAGATGCGCTTTGTGTAATGCTTTCGTAGGGGTCCATAGAGAAATTTTCCTGCTCCATAAAGATATGCTTTACACCCGATTTAGCCTGGTATTTAAATATCTCCTTAAAATCGATACTGCCCGAACCAACCTCTGTATTTATCTCGCGTTTTACTTTGTCCATATCCTTAATGTGCCACATAGTAAACCGGCCGGGATGGTCTTTTATTAATTGTATAGGATCCTGGTTAGCACGCACTACCCAGTAAATATCCATTTCGAAGCCGACCAGTGACGGATCGGTGTTTTTTAGCAATGTATCTTCCAGCATTACGCCTTCCACCGGTTTAAATTCTGCATCGTGATTGTGGTAGCCTGCGCTTAAGCCGCTTTGCTTACATATTTCGCCCATCTTATTAAGGCTGGCAGCAAGCTTATTACAATCGTCCAATGTTTTGCGGTATTGGCCGCCAGTGCTTGGCACCACAATGGTTTGCTGTCCCAAAGCCAAGCCTGCGTCTATACAAGCCTTCAGGTCATCCTGGCTGCCGCTTTTTAAAAATTCGTCCATGCCATAATGCCCGCTTGATGAGGTTAGCCCGTTATCGTTTAACAACAGTTTAAAATCCGCCGGACTTAGGCCCCAAAAAGATCTTTTAGCAGTGTCATAACCATAGGTTTCTACTTCGGTATACCCGGCTTTGGCTACTTTGGCTATTACTCCCTTCACATCCTTGCCAATATAATCGCGCACGGAATACAATTGCAGCCCTACCTTAAGGTTCGATTTCTTCTCGAACAAACTATTGGGTTTTAAAAAAACGCCTGTCGATAATAGGCCGGATTGTTTCAAAAATGTTCTTCTGTCGGTCATAATTTTGGTTTTAATGGTAAATTAAACATTGCGTATAAAGATAGTGCTCCAAAAAGCAAACCCTGTCAATTATCAAAGCAATGTTAGTTAATTATTTTGGTGGTGTAAGTTAGTTATTCGCTCAGAATTTAAATAGTACTTACTGGTATGTAAAAAAAATTTCCTGGAAATAATTGTTTATGATTCAAAAGGTGGGTTCTTTTATACTTACCTTTTGAATCAAAACATTTGAATAAACCTGTTTAATTCCTCTTCACGTTCTCTCAACCAAAAAAGTATCATTGAAGCTTTTTGGGGAAGACTTTTTAATTCGATCAGTTTAATATTCATGTTCGCGCCGCGCACCGATGATATAGGTTCAATTGAAATCCCCAGGCCTGCTTCCACCAATCGTAATACCCCTATGGAATGTGCCGACTCGTGCGCCACTGTGGGTTTAAAACCAAAGTTTTGACATATCTGTAGTATTGCCTCAACATACCCGACGCCTGTTGAAAGTTGCGGTAAAATGAATGTTTCGTTTTTTAAGACAGACAGATCGGTGGGTTCTTTTTCTGACAAAGGATGGTCGCCGGGTAATATCAATACAAAGTTTTCCTGGTACAAAATTTTTGAATTCACTTCAGCAGGTAAAATAATATTGGGGGCAATCCCAATATCTGTTTTTCTTGCCAGCAACATTTCCAATTGCTGATGGTTAGACGTTTCCTGTACAATGGTTTTTAAGCCCGGCCATTTATGCTTCATTTTTACTAAAAAAGAAGGCACTACGGTGTTCATAGCCGAACTTGCATGTGTAACCCTTATCTCGCCCGCTTCGCCATTATGCACCTGCGCTGTTTTAATAATAGTTTTATCCAGGTCATGTATTATCCGCTCAGCTTCTTTTTTAAAAAAAACACCTGCTGCCGTTAAAGTTACTGTCCGTTTGCTCCTGTCAAACAGTATGGCCCCTATTTCTTTTTCCAGCAATTGTATTTGCCTGCTCAAAGCTGGCTGTACAATATTGATCTGCCCTGCGGCTTTCCTAAAATTGAGTGTACTACATAAAACCAGATAATTTTTTATTTGCTGAATATCCATCAATCAAAATAATTTATCAATTAATCAAAATTAAGCATTTTATTTTATTGGATAAACAACCGTGATTTGCATGAACTACAAAATAAAATCGAAGAGAAAGTGAACGAAACAAAACAAAAACTCATCCTTGCCGAACGGAAGGCAAAAGAATTGTTTAAAGCAATAGAAGAACTGAGATTAATGGTTCCCGGAAAATCGGAAAGGGAATTGACAGAGGAAATAGTTGAATTAGCAAACGAGTATTTCGGGATAACGCAATTCTGGCATAAAAAAATTGTACGGGTTGGGGTTAACACACTGCAGCCATACAGCGGAAACCCACCTGATGTGGTTATACAGGAAGATGATATCGTGATTTTAGACTTCGGGCCAATTTTTGAAGGATATGAGGCCGACCTGGGAAGAACCTACATTATTGGTAGAAACCCTTTAAAGCTAAAATTGAAAAAAGATATTGAAGTTGCCTGGCACGAAGCGAATACATGGCACGCACAACAAAAAAGCCTTACCGGCGCTCAATATTTTGCTTATTTGCATGAGCTTGCCAAAAAATATGGCTGGGAGTACGCCGGTGAATTGGGTGGCCATATAGTAGGCCCCTTCCCTCATGAGCAACCGGACGACCCCGGTGATCTGTGTTTGGATATACACCCCGACAACCACGCCGATATACTGCAAAAGGACAAAAATGGGAATGACCGGCACTGGATATTAGAGATCCATTTTGTAGACAGGATAAATAATATCGGTGGTTTTTTTGAGCAGTTGTTGGGGTAGGCACAATAATACTATCACCGATTGTAATAATACAAAGATCGCTAATTGCAAATCGGGAAAAAAACAAAAAAGCCGCCCTACTTTCGTAAAGCGGCCGAAGGTCCCATTTCTTATTTATGACTACTTTATAACCGTCACCCTTAAAAAAGTGGCAGGTATAGAAGTTGTCCCGATGGTGCTTTTATTTTGACTAATAAACAAACCTTCCAATTCATGTTGCAGGTCCAAAGCCTTGCCGTTTTTCTCGGCCGCATCAAAGGCGTTCATGGTAGGCCCGTAATAGGTTTTGAACCTGTTTAAAAATTCTGACGGGGAATAAGGGGCGTTAAAAGTGAACGTATCCCTGATGAACGATATATTTTCTTTTGCAATGCCGGCATTAACAAAACGTTCAATAACCTGATCTTCCACACCCCATAACATAGGGCTAACAAAACCCTCGGGCGGTGGTGGTGTATATGCAGAACTTGTTTTTAACGTTTGTGCTACAAGGGTGGGGTCTCCCGGTATCCAGTTGCCCATTACTATTCTTCCGCCGGGGCGGGTAACCCTAACCATTTCTTTAGCTACATCAAATGGCCTTGGTGCAAACATTGCACCAAAGATGCTTACAACCAGGTCATAGGTGTCATCTTTTAGTTCATGCAGATCGGTTGCATCGCCCTCCCGGAATGTACAATTGGAAAGCCCCTCTTTTTTTGCCCGGATGTTTCCTGCTTCAACTAAATTACTTGCTATATCAACACCCAAAACGGTAGCGCCAAGTTTTGCTTCGGGTATAGCCGTGGTGCCATCGCCGCAACCAAGATCAAGAACATTAAGGCCCGGGGTGATGCCCAGTTGGGCTACAAGCGCCGCACCGCTTTCGCGCATGGTGCCGGCTATCTGGGTAAAGTCTCCCTTTTCCCACAATGCTTTGTTTGGATTCATTTACTTAAGGTATTAAGGTTTAAAGGATTAAATATATAATTATTTTATTGAAAGACAGAAACTTCGGGTCTTTGTGCTTGCAGGCACCAGCCCGAAACACAAAAATCGCCTGCTTGCATAAAGCGGCTTCACACCATAATAACACAGTGTGAAAATTTTGTAGTCCGTAAGGGAAGCTTTTCGAAGTTAAAGACTTTATAAGATTTATTTATCGGCCTGTCCAAACGGGTGCAAGCCACGTCATTGGCTTGTCGGGAGTTAGCTTGGCTGCCGGCGCATCGCCACCACCTGCATTCCATATACGCACAAAAAAGTATTTGTTGGTAGCGTCGGTAATTGTAGGGTTCCATTTAACCGAATAACCAGGTAAAGGAACATTATAAGTTTGTACAACTTCGCCATTATCCTTAATAATATCAATGCGGGTAATTTTGTCATTGGGATTATTAGTATCCGGATCACTGATGTTAATATCGAACTTAAATTCGGTGGGGCTTTTTAAAGTAGAGCCCATTATTTCACCATTTACTGTATACCGGCATTGGATATTATTATCTAATGATGCGTAAGTACGGCGATTTTTCATGGCATCTAAAATTTCCAGTTGTGTTTTACCGGTAGCCAATACAAAAGTACGCGACTTTTGGGTTGCTATACCCATAGTGCCATGATTGTCATTGCCACTTACGGGCGAAACCTTCCATCCCGCATCAAGCGCCTTTATAAATGCATCATAATGAATGTTTGTATTGGAGTTGATAACTTCAAGCATCGTTATAATATCGGTAACTTTAGAGTCACGATGCTTCCAGTTATCATAAGCATCAGCAGCAGGGTGATTGAAACTTGCAACTATCGGGCCCTTGCCACCATAAGCTTTCACAGTATCGAGCCATTTATATAAATATTGAATATCTATACCTGGTTCAAGCGCATTTATATAAGAGGCGCTGTTGATCACATTAAGGTGCCCTTTTCCACCCGGACCGTCGTTTTCTGAATGTTCATAACCAACAATCGCTATAAAATTTTTGTCTGTTGCTGCCTGTGCCGCCTTATGCGTCGCTATCCAATTTGGGTTGGTTGGGCTGGTAGGATGAAAGCTTGCCTCCTGCGAATGATCTGTAGTAATATAAAAATCATATTTGTTAGCTTTGGCTATGGCAAAGTGAGCGGATGGTGGCCCCTGATATTTATCCGAATCGGGCTTCATTACAGTATTCGCTGCATGTGATACGTGATTAGCATCAACAGACATATAACTTTTAAATCCTTTTATCTCCTCCCATTGGGCACCATGAGACTGGGTTAAAAAAGTATGGGCATGTGTGCTGCCGGCATATATAAAATAAACAGGTGGCTTTGTTTGGCCGTTTGACTGAGCAGCTATCAAAAGTAAGCCCGCTATTGCAAGAAAGTAATTGAACCGAAATTTTAAATAATTCATATTGCTTTTTTAGAATGTTTTGATGCGATTTTATAGTAAGACATCAGAAAAATAATTGTGTACTATAGATCATGGATAAAAATCTTCCGCGTCGAACATTGTTAGCATAGTAGGTTAAATAAAAAGTATTTGCAAATAGTACATTCCCATGTAATTTGTGTCTTACACCATTAAGCGAGATATGACAGAACTGACGATAAAAAGAAGCGTAAAAACTTTGGCTTTCTTATGCATCATTTTAATAATGTATACAGCCTGCTTCCGGGCCAAAACAAACAGTTCGGGCTTGACTGGTAATAAGCCAATTAGCCTGGACACGGTTTCCTCCAAAATGATATATATAAAGGCTGGATCGTTTAAGATGGGGTCAAGTGATCCTATGTTTACTGATGCACGGCCTATTCACCAGGTTAACATTAAAGGGTTTTGGATGGATGAGCACGAAGTTACCAACGCCGAGTTTGAAAAATTTGTAAAAGCAACAAATTATTTAACGGTTGCGGAACGGCCAATTAATCCGGCAGATTTCCCGGGCGTTCCCGCGGAAACATTGGTGCCGGGTTCGGGCGTATTTAAAGCGCCGGCAAAGCCTGTTTCGCTCGACGATCCAATGCAATGGTGGCAATATGTTCCAGGCGCAAGCTGGAAACACCCGTTGGGGCCGCAAAGCAGCATCGAAGGCAAACAAAATAATCCGGTGGTGCAAATAAGCTACACCGATGCTGCCGCTTATGCAAAGTGGGCCGGAAAAAGACTTCCTACCGAAGCGGAATGGGAGTTTGCCGCGCGCGGGGGCAAAGAATTGCAGAAATATTATTGGGGTGATGAATTGAAACCCGGTGGTAAGTTGGTAGCTAATATTTTTGAGGGCCACTTCCCGGATGCAAATACAAAAGCCGATGGATTTGAAGGTGTAGCACCGGTTAAAAGCTTTCCGCCAAATGGTTATGGCCTTTATGATATGGATGGCAACGTTTGGGAGTGGTGCAACGATTTTTATCGCGCAAATTATTTTAAGACCAGCCCGGCCTATAATCCGCAAGGGCCCACAAGCAGTTACGACCCAAAAGAACCAAACAGTGTAAAAAGAGTACAAAAAGGCGGTTCGTTTTTATGCAGTGAACAATATTGCAGCCGCTTTATTGCCGGAAGCAGGGGCAACGGAGAGGTTAACAGCGCTACAAACAACTTAGGTTTTAGGTGTGTAAAAGATGTTGCCAATACAAAATAGCCAACTATCTTTTGGTGTTGTTATCCTGGCTAATTGCCAAATTGTTAATACGCCCCTAACTCAATTAGCCGGTTTTACATTGACAAAGCCCCCGGTTGGTTAATTGTATAATTATAATATAACATGTAGTGTTTAATAACTTAACAAATGGGTTGGTTATTTGTCATGTGCATTTTAAGTTAATGCCGTGATCAATAATTAAAAAAATATGGATCAAAAGGATGATAGCACCAAGCTGGATTTAATAAATCTTATTGCACAAAATAAAGGCGATCATGCCTATAAATACTTACGCGAGCAATATTATAGTGTATTGCTAAGGTTTGCTGTCGCTTATTTAAAATCCAATGAACTTGCAGAAGAAGTTGTGGAGGATGTGCTGTTCCAGGTTTGGAGTTCGCAACATAAGTTGGAGGGCATCAATAATTTAAGAGTATACATTTTTACCGCTGTACGAAACAGGTGCCTTACCCAGTTGGCAAGACTAAAGCGCGAACAAAACCTATTTCTAACTACGTCTGACTATAAAGAAAACTTATATTTTAATCACAATATAAACCCCGAAAATATGATGGTGACCTCCGAGTTATCAAAATTTATCCGGGAGATTGTAGATGATTTACCCCCACGTTGCAGGCAAATTTATAAGATGGTGCGCGAAGAAGGTTTACGAAACAAAGATGTAGCGGCACAATTAAACATATCTGTAAATACGATTGACGTTCAATTGGCCATTGCAATAAAAAAATTAAGCAAAGCGATACAACTATACTACAATAGATAGTTTTATATATTATTGCCGGTCATTTTCAAATTTCGTGCTGTTGATGGTGGTTTTCATGCCTTCCTACTCATCCGGGTTAGCCAACAATATTAATGGTTTTATAAAAATTAATTGACAATTAGTACAATTGTAAATTTGTGATGTCTTATGGCAAAAGAAAGTTATACCTAAAAGGCAGTAAATATTTTTATTGCTATGTTTTATTAATTATGAGTGTCAAAAACAGGTTGTGGATTTTAATGGGTAAAAGGCTATCTGGTTCTATTACAGATATAGAAAATTTGGAATTGGATAAGCTTTTTCAAATTTATCCTGACGTTTGGTATGCCTATGAGATATTGATTGGGGTAGATGATAAAGAAATTATTCCTGAAGCATTCATAAAAGAAATACAGGCCCTGTTAACTAACGATGACACGGAAGCCGCGATTGAGCCGGTTTTAAATAAAACGGTAAGAAAACCAATATTGCCCGTATGGATTAAGGTAATGAGCGCAGCGGTGATTTTGGTTTGCTTTTCGCTGGGTATAATACAAGCTTATAATTATTTTCGTACCTCCATTAAAACATCAAGTAAAAACAACGAAATTATAGTACTTAATGGTACCAAAACTGATGTTGACTTGCCCGATGGAAGCAAGGTAATATTAAATTCGGGCAGTAAACTTACTTATTCCAAAGACTATGCGACTGCTCATACCCGCGAAGTTTTTTTATCGGGCGAGGCTTACTTTAAAGTACTGCATGACAAGCAACATCCCTTTATAATCCATACCACAAATTTTGACATACGCGATATCGGGACAACTTTTAATATAAATGCGTACCCTGGTGAAAAAACTGCTGAGGCTTCGTTAATTGAAGGCTCTATCGAAATATCTTTTAAAAACAGCGCCAAAAAAATTATCCTTCAACACAGGCAAAAGGTAGTGTTAATAAACAATATTGAAAATAAAGAAAACGTTGCTTCGTCAACAACAGATAAACAACCGGTTAATTATAAAATTGTTGATCTTAATATTAATAAAGACGTTAAAAGCGAATTCGGAGAAACTGCATGGGTTAATAATGAATTGGTTTTTAAAAATGAGACCTTCGATAACCTCGCAAAAAAAATGGGTAGAAAATATAACGTTGACATATCTTTTGGCGACGATAAAATAAAAACATCAAATGTAACCGGCATATTTAAAAGCGAAACGATTGATCAGGCATTAAAAACCCTCCAAATGATCACTCCTTTTAAGTATGAAATAAATCAAAATAAAATAATTATTCTGTCATCAGGCCCCGGCGAATAATATTATATAAGCATTATCTATCACCCGTCTGCATCTTCAACCTAAGTATTGAACCACTATTGTTGTGTTGTTTCCCGGATACATAAATAATCAAATCAATTGCTTTTTTCAAAATAATAGTCTTTTTCCAATAGTAGATTATACAGTTCTGTGTGTCTTCTGCTTTATAAAATCCAACAAAAAAATCGCACAACTTAAAACTAAATCAGCTTAATGAATTAAAAAAATTACTCAACTCCAACCAACTAAAAAGGAGAATGCGCTAACATTCCCCTTATAATAGTTTACCAGAATTAACGGACAAGCGTGCTTGAAACTACCCGGTCCATCATCGATTATCTATAAAGTAAATATATGAAAAAAAAATTACTGCACATATTAACGACTAAAAATCGCACTGTGCGGAAGATTCACTTAACTATGCGATTCACGTTATTATTCATCTTATTGTTTTGCCTGCAATTGTCGGCTAAGGTGTATTCACAAAAAGACGTTACTCTAAAGTTTAATAACAAAGAAGTTAAACTAAACAGGCTATTTGAAACGATAGAAAGCCAAAGCAACTACCGCTTTTTTTTTAATAACAACCTTGTGCATGCCAATAAAACCGTAGTGGTTGCAGATGGCAATGTTGCTATAGAGGACGTGTTGCAAGCGGCGCTTAAACAGTACAACCTGAATTTTAAAATACTGCCTAACAATGTAATTATTGTGGCGCCGGTTAGTGAAACTATTGCACCTATAAAAATAAAAGGCAGAGTAAACGATAACGCCGGTTTACCATTGCCGGGTGTATCAGTTAAAATTAAAGGTTTAAATAAAGGCACAGTAACAGATGTAAATGGATTATTTGAAATAGATATTCCTGATAATGCCATGCTGCTTATTTCATATATGGGATACCAAACCCAGGAAGTAGCTGTAAGTGGTAAAACATCATTAGAAATTACGATGGTTGAAAGCCCTAAAAGCCTGAATGAAGTAGTTGTAGTAGGTTATGGTACTCAAAAAAAGACATCAGTTACCGCAGCAATATCTTCTGTAGGGGGCGATGATATATCAAAATCGCCGGTTGCTAACGTGAGCAATACGCTTGACGGCAGGGTATCGGGTGTAATTTCAAGACAAAGCAGTGGTGAGCCTGGTGGCGATGCTGATCAGATCCAAATACGGGGCATTGGTACAACCGGTAGTTCTGCCCCTTTGGTGGTGGTAGACGGCGTACCCATGAATTATGACCAACTTAATTTTAATGATATTGAAAGCGTTACCGTATTAAAGGATGCGGCAGCAGTTGCACCTTATGGTTTAGGCGGAGCCAACGGTGTTATTTTAGTTACTACCAAAAGAGGACAAACCGGGAAGCTCTCTTTAAATTACAGTGGCTACTATGGTTTTCAGCAGCCAACAGCCATTCCTCATTACCTGAACGCTGCTGATTTCGCTACCCAGTTTAATATAGCTAATAAAGATGTTGGCATTGCGCCTACCTATACCGATGCCCAGATACAAAGTTATAGAAACGGCAGCGATCCGGATCATTTTCCAAATACAGATTGGGTAAAGCAAACAATACAAGCGCGCGACCCTATGACCAGCCATAACCTTACATTTACCGGTGGTAGCGATAAAATACATTTTTTTGGCGACCTGGGGTATTTGTACCAGGAGGGCGTTGTAAATGTGATCAACTTTAAAAGGTACAACGGTACTATTAACGTAGACGCGGATGTAACCCCGACCACGAAGGTATCATTTGATGTTAGGGGTGGCGTTACACAAACCCAAAATCCCGCGGGAAATAGCGGTTCGGGCATATTTACCAGCATTACAGAAATATCGCCAACCTTTCCCGAACAATTTAGCAATGGGTTACCCGGCAATGCCTTGTTGCCATCAATATACGATAGCGGTTATAACCGGAGTACAGCAAACCTTTTAAATGCAAAATTTCAGATAGAGCAAAAATTGCCATTTATACCGGGATTAGCTATAAAAGGTGTAGCAGCTTATGAAAAAAACAACACGCTGGGCAAAGTATGGTCATTGCCTTATACCTATTATAGTCTTAATGCCACCAACGGCTACACGCCACAGCCGGCGGGTCCGCCTGCACCAACCCTTTCCGAGTCTTTTGTAGAGGTTCAAAATATCACCCTGCAAGGGTATCTTACTTATCAAAAAACATTTGGGAAAAGCGATGTAAGCGGATTGGTGGTTTTTGAATCCAGAAACGGGGCGACAGATAATTTTTCTGCCGGCCGTATCAATTATGCGGTAAATCTTGATGAGCTTTCATTAGGCAGCAGTTCTACCAGCGATTTCAGTAACTCGGGTTCTTCGGGCAAAAGCGCCCAGGTTGGTTGGGTCTATCGGGCAAATTACGCTTATTCAGGTAAATACCTGGTGGAGCTATCCGGCCGGTACGATGGCCACTATTATTTTGCTCCGGGTAAGCGGTATGCATTTTTCCCTGCCGCTTCTGTGGGATGGAGATTGTCTGAAGAGAAATTTTTGAAGGATAATGCTACCTGGTTAGATAATTTAAAGATCCGGGCATCCTACGGCAGATCGGGTAATCTTGCAGGTGGCCCTTTTCAATACCTTACCTCTTATGGGTTAGCATCAAGCGCTATATTAGGTGGTACATCGCCATATCAATCACAAGGTATAGCTGAAAATGCACAAGCCAATCCTAATATTACCTGGGAAACATCTAACAAGGCCGATGTTGGTTTTGATGCCAGCTTATTCAACGGAAAGCTTACCATAACCGCCGACTATTTTAAGGAAAGGCGCTCGGATATGTTGCTGAAGCCAACTGAGGTAATCCCTGTGGAATATGGTATCGGCATCTCGCAGGAAAATGCGGGCATAATGGATAATGGCGGTGTGGATTTTAGCATTGGTACTAATCATCATTTTTCAAATGGACTGAGATTAAATACCAATCTTATTTTTTCTTATGCAAAAAACAAACTGGTACAAACGTTTGAAAATTCGTCAACCTATAACAATCCTAACCGCCGGTTAACAGGCAGAGCCCTGGGAACACAATTTGGCTTACAAGCTATAGGGCTTTATCAGCAGAGTGACTTTAACGCCAACGGTACATTAAAGGCCGGCCTGCCCGTGCCAACCTTTGGCACTGTAGCGCCCGGCGATATTAAATACGCGGATTTGGCCGGGGCACCGGGGCCAGATGGAAAGCCAACTGCGCCGGATGGCAAGATAGATGTGAATGACAATACGGTAATTGGTAACCCGTTATTTCCGCAAATGACCTTCGGTTTAAACACTACACTATCATGGAAAGGTTTCGACCTGTATATGCTTTGGCAGGGTGCCGCTAAGTCAACTTATTATTTATTAGATGAATTGGCAACTCCGTTTTTTAATGGCGCTAAAATAGCTTCCTACCAATTAAATTATTGGACACCGGATAATCCTAATGCAGAATTTCCGCGCCTTACCCCGGCGGCTATAACAAATAACGCGCAAACATCTTCTTTCTGGACAAGGAACGGATCATACGTGAGGTTAAAAACATTCCAGTTGGGGTATTCGTTGCCTAAATCTGTATTAAACGCTACAAAGTTGCAATCGGTTAGATTTTACGTGTCAGGGCAAAACTTGTTTACTATTTCAGCAGAAAGTTTTGTAGATCCGGAATTAGGAAACAACCGCGACCGGTATTATCTGCAACAAAAAACTTATACGCTTGGGATGAATATTGGTTTTTAAAAAAATACTATAAAAGATAATATTATGAAAAATTATTTAATTCTGTTTCTTGCATTCCTGGGGCTTGCCTCGTGCAATAAAAACTCTTTGAACATAACACCATCCAACGAGTTGAGCGACGCTACGGTTTGGAATACGCCGGCCACCGCGCAACTTTTTTTTAATGACATCTACAACAAGTTAAATGCCGGGCCATTCGGTTCCAATTCTTATCACCTGCCGAGCGAGATAAGCAATGATCCGTTGGAATGTTATACAGATAATGCCTGTTACGGACCCGAAGCGGGTAACGAATCGTTCCTGCTGTTTGATCCCGATAGCTATGGCCCTGCTAACGATTTGTTTAACCCGCAATGGTCAAACATGTATACGGATATCCGTAAATGTAATTTAGCCATTCAAAAGGTAACTGCATCAAGTTTCCCCGATGCCACCAAAAAAGGTATGATAGCCCAGGCCAGGTTTTTAAGGGCGTACTTTTACAAACAGTTGATAGACCTTTACGGTGGTGTGCCGCTGATTACGACCGTGTTGGATAATACCACGCAAGGCAGTGCTATTTTTTATCCGCGAAACAGCTACGCCGATTGTGTTACATTTATACAAACAGAATGTGCAGCAGCCGCAGCTGATCTTCCGCAAAAGGTTACCGGTACCAGTATTGGTTATGCTACCTGGGGGGCTGCCATGGCGTTAAAAGGCGAGGAAGAGTTGTATGCCGGCAAATGGAGCGATGCAGCCACAACAAACCAGGCGATTATGACCTCGGCGCTATATTCCCTGTTCCCTGATTATACCGGGCTATTTTATGCTAATAATGACGATAACCAGGAAGTGCTGTTTGATATACAATTCGCGGCAAACATAGCGGCTGGTGCTGCTTCTACTCCGCAAACTAAAAATATTCAGCAAACCTGGGGGGTGCCGGGGGTAGCAAAGGGACAAGGCTGGGGAGGCAATGGCCCTACACAAAACCTGGTAGATCAATATGAGTACCTGGATGGCAAAACTGCTGCGGGGGGTTCTGCGTTGTATGATCCTACGCAGCCATATGCCCATTTGGATAAGCGCTTCTATTCTACCATTATTTATGACGGCTCTACCTGGAGAGGCGGCATCGTTTATACCCGTTTAGGGATCGCTAACAATGCCAACCAGATCAATGTTGTAAATGTACAGGGCAACGCGGGGCGTACCGGTTATTTTGTTAAGAAATACATGGACTCTACGCTTGTTACAAGCGCGTCTACTAAACTGGATGGCACAAATTATATGGTTTGGCGTTATGCCGAGGTCTTATTGAATTACGCCGAGGCTAAAAACGAGGTAAGCGGCCCAGATCAATCTATTTATGATGCCGTTAACCTGGTGAGAAAACGCGCGGGCCTTCCTAATTTAACAACGGGCTTAAGCCAGGTAACCATGAGAACGGCCATACAACACGAACGCCGGATTGAGCTTGCTTTTGAAGGGAAATATTTTTACGACATAATGCGATGGAAAACGGCGGCAAGTATATTTGCCCAGCCTATTTACGGCATGGAAGTAACAACCTTAGGCGGCAAATTGGTTTACACAAAAGTACAGATCAGGAAAGTTAATTTTGATGCAACCAAAAATTATCTGCAGCCCATACCACAGGCCGTTTTAGATCAAAATTCAAAGATCACTCAAAATCCAAATTATTAAACAGGAATGGTATGACACTCGCGATTTGAGTGTCATACCATTTATTAAATACATAAGCTCATGAAAAACTCAGTAAAATATTTTTTATATGCCCCGGCGCTCTTAAGTTTTGTTTTTTTAATTGCAGCAAGTTTTAAAGTTGCCGATAAGTTGTTTTATACGTTTAAGCTGCATAACCCAAAAGATGTAAAGGAATTTTTTAAATACACTCCAGATGAGGTTCCTTTCATCAGCTCGCACAGGGGTGGGTCTCGCCAGGGTTATCCTGAAAATTGTATCGCCACTTTTGAGCATACTTTACAGACCACGCATTCCATGATCGAGTTTGATCCTCACTATACTAAAGATAGCGTATTAGTGGTGATGCATGACCCAACGCTTAACCGCACCAGCAATGGCACCGGCAAAATAGCAGATTATACTTTTGCTGAGCTGAAAAAGTTTCGCTTAAAAGACGAAAATGGGACCGTTACTGACTATCCAATCCCAACATTAGATGAAGTAATAGAATGGGGCAAAGGTAAAACCATTATGGATATGGATATGAAAGAGGTGCCAATTGAAGCGCGCGTAAAAGAAATTGAAAAACATCATGCTGAAGCCAGCACCATCGTAATGGCCTATACAATTGCCGATGCGCAAAAATGTTATAAGCTGGATAAAAACATCAACATGGAAGTGATGCTTAATACGGTAGATAAGTTGAAAGAATTTGATAAAAGCGGCGTACCATGGGCAAACGTATTTGTTTTTGTAAGCCACCAACCGGTAACCGACCGCACGATTTTTGACGAGATACATAAACGCGGCGCTATGGCCATGGAAGGCACATCGCAAAGCTACGACACTATGTATAAAAAGGGTGCAATTACGCTTGACGAGTTAAACAACGATTATAAAAAAACGTTTGAAAGCGGTGCAGATATCATCGAAGTGAACCTGGGTATTGAAGCAGGGAATGCGCTTCGTGATTGGCAAAAAACTAAACTGGCCGGTTCATCAAAAGCTAAGTTTTTTTAATTTCCATTAACATCAATATGGTTATGAAAAGTAAAAGCACAATAGCACTGGTGATAGCTGCCGCGATGCTATTAATTGGGTGTGTGCCTGTATTTGCACAGGCAAAGAAGACTGTTAAAACGGCTGCTAAGAAGCCTAATATCATTTACATTTTAGCAGATGATATGGGATACGGGGACGCGGGTGCTTACGGGCAGAAAAAAATAGAAACGCCTAATATTGATGCAATTGCAAAAAACGGAATGCGCTTCACACAGCATTACGCAGCTGCAGTTTGTGCGCCCTCAAGATATATACTAATGACAAGTATAAATTCGGGCAAGGCATTTATCCGCGGTAATGAGGAATGGGCACAAAGAGGCGATATATGGAATTTTGATGCCATGGAAGCTAATCCAGCATTAGAAGGCCAGCTACCTATTCCCGATTCTACCATAACTGTTGCTAAGGTTTTAAAGAAGGCCGGTTATACAACAGCGTTAGTTGGTAAATGGGGCCTTGGCGGGCCGATGACGGCCGGCATCCCGAACAGGCAGGGTTTTGATTATTTTTTTGGCTTTCTTTGTCAGCGCGAAGACCATACCTACTATAGCGGCCATTTATGGGAAAATGAAGACCGTGTCCCGTTGAATAACAAATCGGTAAATCCCAAAATTACGTTTCCAAAGGATTTAGATGCCAACGATCCCAAAAATTATGAGGTGTACGCGCAAAATGACTATGCTCCAGATTTGTTGATCAAAGCAGCGTTGAGGTTCATCGATAAAAATAAAAGCAAACCTTTCTTTTTATATTTTCCAAGTCCTTTGCCACATGTATCCTTGCAGGCCCCCCAAAAATGGGTAGATTATTATCATGCTAAATTTGGCGATGAAAAGCCGTTTTTAGGCGGTGGTTATTTCCCGTGCCGTTACCCGCATGCAACTTATGCCGCCATGATTTCGGCACTTGACGAGCAGGTTGGCCAGTTGGTGAAAAAATTGAAAGAGCAGGGCCTTTATGATAATACCATTATTATGTTTTGCAGCGATAATGGCCCCGCTGCCAGTGGCGGTGTAGACCCAACCTGGTTTAACAGCGGCGGTCCTTTTAAAAGCCAACCTGGGTGGGCCAAAGGTTCATTGCATGAAGGTGGTATCCGCGAGCCATTTATCGTACAATGGCCGGGCAAAATAAAGGCCGGCACCACATCCGATCTGATCTCGGAAACGGCTGATTTGATGCCAACGCTGTGCCAACTATTAAACATTGATCCGCCTAAAGGAATTGATGGAAAAAGTTATTTACCTACTCTTTTAAACAAACCTGCACAACAGGTTAAATACGATCACTTATATTTTGAATACCCAGAATCGGGTGGACAGCAATCAGTAAGGATTGGTAAATGGAAGGGATTAAGGATGAACATTTTGAAAGGAAATATGAAGTTGCAGTTATTTGATCTGGATAATGATATCCAGGAACTTCATGACGTAGCAGCAGATCATCCGGACATTATTAAAAAAATGGAAGGTATTATGGTAAAAGATCACCATACACCGGTAGTTAATACCTTTTTAATGCCGGCAATTGATGGAAAGTAGGCTTAATAATAAATATTAACCTATCGCCTCATAATTAAAATAAAGCGGCTATGTGATCACATAGCCGCTTTATTTTTCTGCTTCATTGCAAGAAGCAAGATGCAGCGACCTGTTTATCGCATGTAGCCATTAATAAGAATAAACTTTGCCTAATACCTCCTATACTCTTTATTTGCTTTCAGAAAGAGATAAGTCATTAAGACCAACGCTATTCTGATGATTTACCTGCTATCGTACGCAATTGTGTTAAAGCTAACCGTCTAATATTGCCTGGTACTACCTAAGCTCAAACCGGGAGCTAAAGGTTAAATGATTTCGAAAAAATCTATTAGTTAAGGTTTTAGTTTTTTATTCAGGTATAAAAAAAGTGCCGGCTTATTTTATAAGCCGACACTTTTAATTTATTCTTCTTATAAATTACGGATGGCCAACCATCACCCCTCTTCCGCCTGTAGCTATATAAACCTGGCCAAAGGTGGTTCTGTCTGCGGCAATTGCTTTTACGCCGGCAGAGAAATGCTGCCCGTTAGATATTTGGTCCCACGTGCTGCCATCATCTGTTGAACGATAAAGGTCGTTACCTGATCCTCCGCTTAATGTTCCGTAAGCGTATAAAGCAGTAGTAGAACCACTTAACGGCGCGCCAAAAGAGAAGGTTCTTGCAATTGACATAGTAGTAATGTGCGTGAAAGACGATGCGCCGCTTGCCAGCTTATATAAACCGTTGCCATCCAAACTTACCCAAGCCTCGCCATCTATCCC
>Ga0193702_1000039_pt1 | contig 55529 bp, 73 predicted proteins | sample U3a1metaG_FD_143060 | JGI IMG/M metagenome (GOLD analysis project Ga0193702, IMG submission 143060) | Soil microbial communities from a riparian zone of the East river system, Colorado, United States - U3a1 | ecosystem: Environmental > Terrestrial > Soil > Riparian zone | place: USA: East River... | reverse complement strand
CCTTTGACATCGATCGCAACACGCTGGTGCTGTTCAGTGGGGGCATGGACTCCACGATCGCACTCTACCACGCGCTCGATGTCGCACGTCGGAACGGGGGGAGGGTTCACGCCCTCTCCTTTTCCTACGGTCAGCGACATTCGCACGAGCTCGGTTATGCCCGCACGATCGTCGGTCGTATCGCACGGTCCGAACGATATGCCCCGCTGATGGGCAATCATGTCACCCACCGAATGCATTTCCCGCTAGTGCCCGGTTCATCATTGATCGGGGGCGAGCCCGTCACGAAGTACCACGACATCGCCGACGCGGCTGCGCATGGAGACGAGGACAACTCGTTCATTCCCTATCGCAACTTGATACTCCTGTCACAGGCCGCAATGTACGCTTTCCTATGGCGGTGCAGCACGATCACGACCGGACTGCGCGGGGGCTTCTCAGACTGCACGTCGCAGTTCGAGGACATGGTTGAAGCTGCGATCAATTGCGCAGTTCCCGGTTGGCCCGTCGTGATCGACACGCCCACCCACATGTCGCGAGAGGACTGCCTCGCTCTTGCACGCAGCATACCCGAATGCGTGGAAGCGTTGGCCTACACGTTGACTTGTTTCGAGGGCACGACGCCCCCCTGCGGGCACTGTCTACCGTGTCTGAAACGGGCCGAAGGCTTCAAGCTTGCCGGTATTGACGACCCGTTGTCAAAGGCCCGGCACGAGCATCAGGAGTATTACCGGCGACACATGCCCCCGTTCAACAAATAGATCTCCCCTTACCGCTCTAATCGAAAGGACGCCTATGTCGAAACGTGATCGTAAAGCCATGACGCGCGAACAGGGGGCCGCGCGAATGCGTGAGGGAATAAAACCCCACGCCAAAGGCCCCCGTGGCCCGATTGTTGATCACACGGTGACGCAATCGTTTCGCAACCTGTTGATGCAGATCGATCCGGACCCCGACCGCGAGGGGCTACATGAAACTCCTGAGCGCATGGCGAAGGCGTGGGAAGAATGGTGCTCTGGTTATCACGTTGATACGACCAAGCTCCTCAAGTGCTTCAAGGACGGGTCGGAAAAGTATGACGAGATGGTGTTCGTTGGCAACATCCCGTTCTATTCTCACTGCGAGCATCACCTCGCTCCGTTCTTCGGAGTCGCGCATGTCGCCTACATGCCGGGTGAGCGTGGCGTCGTCGGCCTGTCGAAAATACCGCGACTCGTTGATGCGTTCGCGCGACGCCTTACAGTGCAAGAGCGCATCACGACGCAAGTCGCCGACACGCTACACAAGGTCGTCAAGGCCAAGGGTGTGGGTGTTGTGATGCAAGCGCGCCACATGTGCGTCGAGTCGCGTGGTGTGCAAAAGCCGGGCACCATCACGACGACCTCAGCCGTGCGAGGCCTGTTCCGAAAGGCTTCGGACGTCAAGTCGGAGTTCCATCGATTGATCGGCCTGCAGACGGGGGTGCATCTTGGCTAAGCGCGAGCGCATCACAACAGTTCAAGACCCGGGCAAGCCCCGGGTCAAACTGTTCATGGACTCAGGAGTGTTCGGGGCGTGGTCTCGCAACCTTACGCTCGACCTAAAGACCTACATCGCGTTCCTCAAGCGCTACGAGCAAGACCTGTTCTGCTACGCGACGATGGACCAAATCCCCGGGCGCCCTCAGGTCGCACGAGTACCAAGCGATGTCACGAAGTCGGCGGAGGTCGGCTATCGCAATCATCAGGTTATGAAGGACGCCGGCCTCAAGCCGATCCCGATCTTTCACCAAGGGGAGTCGTTCAAATTCCTTGAGCGCTACCTCAAGGACGGTGACTCCTACATCGGACTTGCGACGGCCAAGGACATGCCGGGCGATCTATCGGACTATCATGAGACGTGGCTCGACCAGATGTTTTCGATCTTGTCAGACAGCAAAGGGCACCCGCTCGTCAAGACCCACGGCTTCGGGATCACGAAGGTGCAGTTCATGCTGCGCTACCCGTGGTACACTTGCGACTCCACGACGTGGTCGCTTGCTGCGGGCTTCGGCATGATCTATGTGCCTGCCATGCGATCGAACAAGACTGCGAACTATGCTACGTTGCCAATGCGCGTGATCATGTCGGGGCGCGAGCAGATATCGTGGTCGTCTGCGCGTCGTCAGTACGACATGCTTGGCCCGACTGAACGCGAGTGGGTCTTGGGCAATATCGAACGATGGGGTCTAACCCTCGAGCAGGTCACGAACGTCTCGGGCGCGCGCCGCATTGCGAACGTGAAATACTTCAACGAGTTTTGCGAGTCGCAGGGGCGCAAAGCTTTCACGCATCGAACTCCTGTTGAAGTCGGCAAAGCATGGGTCGACAAGGTGGCAGCTCCCCCAATGCACAGCCACATGGCCGTGATGTTCGCGACGATGGTTGCCAATCGCGGCTTCTCCAAGATCCTGACCGAGGCCGGGGGCGTGCACCGACTCGTGTCCTATTTCGATTTGCTGCCGCTGTTCGAAAAGAACCGCGACAAGCTCGACAAGATGATGAAGTCTTACATCATCCACGGCACTGACAATCCCAACTACAAGCCGAAACGTGTGGAGGCGAAGAACTGGAAGTCCGAGCACTATCAATCCAACCGACGGATGCAACTCTTAGCAAGAATGGAACGAAACAATGTTGATGAAGCGAGCCAAGATAATTGATCTGCTGCAGGAGGTCGAGCCTGCGGTCGCGAAGAACACACTGATACCCGTGCTCAATCACTTCTGGTTCACGGGCAAGAGACTCCTCGCATACAACGACCACATTGGTATATCGGTCGGGTGTGAAACGGAGTTCAGCGGGGCGGTGCCCATCACCCTGCTCTCGATCCTCAACACCAGCAAGGCTGAGGACATCGAGTTCACACCGTCGGACCTGATGCTGAATATCAAAGCCGCGTCGTCAAAGTTCAAGTTCGCGATGATGGCCCCTGCGGACTTCATCTTCAAGATGCCCAAGGCCACTAACGCTGAACCGATGCCCGTCGACGCCGCGCGCTTCATGCAGTCGATGGAGATGTGCCTGCGATCGATCGGCAATGACACGTCGAACCCCGACCTGTTGGGGGTCACGCTGATCAATGACGAAAAGGCGAAGCGACTGCTGATGTTCAGCACCGATCGCGCGACGATCAGTCACGGGTCCGTCAAGTATCAGGGCTCCCTCGAGTTCGAACGTGTGATCCTCAAGACCGACTTCTGCAAACAGCTGGTGCGCATTGCGAAGGGCGCGAGCGAACTCAACCTTGAGATCACGGACAACCACGCGGTGCTGCGTCACGAGGGTGTGACGTTGTTCGGCCGTCTCGAACAGCTCGACAATCCCCTTGACTTCGTATCGCAGGTCAAGGAGCTGATGACCTCGAGTCACAGGCAGAAGGCCGTGCCGATCCCGGAGAAGCTGCGACCGATGCTTGAACGCGCGTGCATCATCACCGAAGGCGCGATCGACAAGACCAAGACAAAGGTCGTGATCAAGGAGAAGAGGGTCTCAATGACAAGCGTGTCGGAGCGCGGGGAGGCGTTCGACATGACGCAGGTCGGCGACGCGCAGCCCGATGTCACGGCATACATCGACCCGCGTCGTATCATGGACGGACTCGACGACTTCAATCGCTTCGTGATCAGCAAGGACTGCGTCGCCATGATCAACGATGCGAAAGAAAAAGACGACTTAGTCTATCTGGTGTCAGCGACGGGCAACTGATCATGGGTTTCTTCGGACTGCAACCTGACGCTCCGAAGCGTTCAACGGGGGGCCGTAACAAGCCCTCCGTCGAACTGCTTCATCGCACTGAGTGCAAGTCGTGCCCGCTAAATCATGCGGACTGCACTCATGGTAAAATGAAACCGCACGGCGACGACTCTGCCCTCGTCTACGTGCTGGGCTCTGCCCCCTCGAAACGTGATGACAAGGCCGGACGATCGTGGTCAGGCATCGAGCGATCGATCCTGAAGAAGTACGTACCCTCGAAAATGTTCTCACGTATGCGGTTCGGCAATGTCATCCGAACGTACCCGGGGCCGGGAACAGAGATCAAGTCGAAGTCGGGCAACGTGTACGATCACATGCCCCGCGAACCGAATGAGACGGAGATCGAATGCTGCCGGCCGTCAGTCATCAAAGACATTGAGGAGACTAAACCAGTTGCCATATTCGGATTTGGATCAGTGCCCCTGCGGTGGGCACTGCGCGAAACTCATCCTTCGTTCTGGCAAGGACGTCGGCTTCCGGTGCGAGTGGGAGAACATACCTGTTGGTATTACCCGTTCGTTGACCCCATCGACGCCGTTAAAGACTCAGGGCGGTGGGAAGGTCATATCGACGACAAAGAACACACCTTCGGAGTAGCGCTGCGCAATGCGTGCCGCGATGTCATGGGCGACACGGGCACACCTCGCATCATCACACCCGAACAAATCTTCGAGGGAGTGGAGATATGCATGGGTGACAATGGGCAAACCGACCTGAAAAAAATTGCAAAATTTTTGGACGAGTGTGCTAACTCCCTGACCGTTGGGATGGACTACGAGACCAATGCTCTGCGCCCATACAACAATGACGCCTACCTGCTGTCGGCCGCGCTCTCGCACAAGACACGAACCCTTGCATGGCCGTTCGAACATCGGGAGTCGAAGTGGACGCACGGCGAGCTCGACAAGCTGGAAGCGATGTTCAAGGAGTTCCTGCTCGCACCCAAGCCGAAAAAGATCGTGCACCAACTGGCGTTCGAAATGGAGTGGTCTGCATTTCACTTCGGGCGTGAGGTACTGCGAGGGAGCAAGTGGGAAGACACGATCTCCGAAGCGTACATCATTGACGAAACTCAGGGTCTGCTCGCCCTCGAGTGCCTGACGCAGCAATACTTCGGTTTCAATATCAAGGAGTATTCGGACGTCAATCGCAAACGACTCGATGACGAACCCCTTGCCAAGGTCCTGCGATACAACGGGGGCGATGCGAAGTGGCATCGCAATCTCCATCTGGCGCAGTGGCCGGTGCTCGAGGAGTTGGACATGATCGACGTGTACCAGCACCAGAAGCGCCGCATACCGACGCTGGTGCTGTGCCAGATGGAAGGCGTGCCGATCGATCAAACGGAGCGCAAGGACTTCGCTAGAACCTACACCGCGGTCGTCGCGCAAGCAATGCAAGAGCTAAAGAAGCTTGACTGCTGGGATGAATACAAGACCCGTTACAAAGTCGAGATGAACCCCGACTCCAACAAAGACCTGCCCAAGATGTTCAACATGCTGGGCATCAAGATGCCGAAGTCTGCGGGTGGTGGCGACGGGACCGACCAAACGTTCCTCAAGAAGCTGAAGCACCCGATCGGCAAAATACTCTTGAAGTACCGCAAGGCATCCAAGGTACTGTCGACGTACATTGCCCCGATAACGCCGGGCTCGCCGCACATGTTTGACGACAAGAAGCTTCACCCGATCGTCAGCACGACGAAGGTGCGCACGTGGCGCACGTCATCGGAAGACCCGAACATCCAGAACTGGCCGACTCGTGGTCCCAACAAGATCATCCGTCGGGTCGTCGCGAAGCGCAACATGAAGATCGTCGCGTTCGACTACGCCAGTGTGCAGGCTCGAAACGTCGCGATGGAGTCACGAGATCCAACACTCGTTAAAGCGTTCATTGATGGCTATGACATCCATCAGGACTGGGTGCGCAATTTGGCGAAGCGAGACCCGGGCTGGGCGATGCCGAACTTAGCTACGGACAAGAAGGTCTTCAAAGACGTGCGGGGTGGCGTCAAGAACCAATTCGTATTCCCCTCGTTCTTCGGCGCAGGCGCCAAATCGATCGCACCCAACCTCGGCAACTCAGGTCGACGCGCGCCCAGTGTGCAGGTTGTCGAGGCCATGCAGGAAGAACTGTTTGACCGCTTCCCCCTGATCAAGAAGTGGCAACTGAAGCAGAATGCGTTCTACATGAAGTACGGCTATGTCACGGGGCTCTCGGGCTTCCGTCGTCATGCCCCGATCAGCTGGAACGAAATCATCAACACACCTATTCAGTCTGACGAGTCCTTGATCGTGCTCAATGCGATGTCGGAACTGAATGAGCGCGACCCGGACCTCTACCAGCCGATGATGGAGATCCACGACGACCTGACCTTCCTCTGGCCTAAAGACGAAGTCGACAAGCGGGCAGAGGTCGTGATCTCGGAGATGGTCAAGCCACACTTCGACTGGATCAATCCAGTGCCGCTGGTTGTCGAAATGAAGATCGGGGATAACTGGTTCGAGACTGAGGAGGTCGGGTCGTTCGAGAATGTCGGCACCAAAGGCAAGTTCCGTCAACTATCAGGCACATGGAGAGCAGCGTCGTGAGCATCTTCAAGAAGTTCGGCAAGACCAAATGGGACACGAGAGCGCGACCGGCTGACGAGCATGGTCCTGCTGTATTGCAGAAGTTCACACGGATCAGACCCGTGCAGTTCGATGGCAGCGACAAGCTCGAGCACCGCGAGGGCGGAGCACACCCCCTGTATGTCAAAGAAACATTTCCGGGGATGTTCGTGTCAACGTGGATGATCAACTCACGCAACGCACGCGAGTTCATTCGCGAAATGACCAAGCACCCGAAGCGTGATGTCGTGTTGTCGCTCGTCCTCGACACGAACGTACCCGGACACCCCACCGTCTCCATGCAACTGCAGGAGATTTTTATCACAGACGAACCGAAGAAGGACTGATCATGTCATCACTGATTACCAAGCATAGACCCAAGGCTGTGGCGCAGGTCGTGGGTCAGCCAGAGACCATCAAGGCCATGACGCGCGTGATCGAACAGGACTCAAGTCAGCAGTTCATGTTCCACGGCATGACGGGCTGCGGCAAGACGACACTGGCGCGCATCGCGGCCAGCATGTTGGGTTGTGCGCCCGGGGACATACTCGAGGTCGACGCCGCGACATATTCGGGCAAGGACGAAATGCGTCAGCTTTGCCAGACCATGAAGTACCGACCGATCGGGGGTGGTGAGAAGCGCGCTGTGATCGTCGACGAGTGCCACGGTCTGTCAAAGCAGGCATGGGATGTGCTCCTCAAGTCTCTGGAAGAGCCTAACGAATTTGTGCTGTGGTTCTTTTGCACCACGAACCTTTCGAAGGTGCCCGCGACGGCGGCCAATCGATGCACGAAGTTTGCGATCAAGCCGCTCAAGGAAGCTGACCTCGAGAAGGTGATTGCGCGTGTGGCTAAGCGCGAGGGACTCGAGGTCACCCCGGGCGTGATGCAAGTACTGGCGCGTGAGGCCGGGGGCTCAGCCCGTCAAGCCCTGTCGAACCTCGCAACAGCAGGGGGCTGCACAACGGCGAAGGAAGCGGAGCGGCTATTGCACGTCGCATCGGATTCGGACCCCGTGATGCGTCTGTGCCGCTTCCTCATGAAGCCCGGGAGCTGGACCATGGCAATGGGCATCATCAAGGAATTGGAGGACGAGAACCCGGAAGGCATTCGGATCATCGTCACCCGATACTTCGGCTCCGTGATCAAGGGCGCAAAGACCAACGACTCTGCGGGTGCGGCGTTGGAAGTCCTGTCCGCGTTCGCAGGAGAATACAATGCGTCGGAAGGTATGGCCCCCCTTCTGATGTCGATCGGCCAAGTCGTGTTGAACTAGGAGTACAACCAATGGGTAAGAGAGTACCAATCGTCGCGCTCGAGACTCCTGCGATGTCAAAAGACATGCAGCAATTTTTCGATCGAATGAGCAACGCCAAGCTGATCGATCGCGATGCGCTTGACGACATGTGGGTCGAACAGCCGCAACACTACTCCGACATCGCAGACCGCCTTGCCCTCGAGATCAGTCTGAGGGATGAGGCGAAAGACGACATGAACTCGCTGATGGCGCAGGTCGACATGGAAGTGCGTGAGGACCATCTCGACGACGAAAAGAAGCCGACCGAGACTCAAATCAAGAATGAGGTCGCCGACGACTCGCGCGTCAAGGCAGCGAAGATCAAACTCCGCGGCTTCGAACGCACGATCGGGCGGTTGCAGGCGCTCAAGGAAACCTTCGCGATGCGTCGATACGCATTGCAAGACCTGACCCAGCTCTACCTCGGGTCGTATTACACCAACAACTCAGGCGGTCTTAAACAAGCCAGAGAAAACACTCACGCGTCGGCACGCGCGAACATGCAGGCGGAGCGCGTCAAACGCAAGTGAGTATGTTTGATTGAGGAGGCGACTGAAATGCAACAGGCGGCCCTAATCGTATTCGCAGCACTGGTGGTGTACACGGTGGTGCGGTTATCTGTAGGCGTACACTATAAGCGTAAACGTGAGTACATGCGTTCCATCATCAAGGACCTAACTGGAGAACCAAATGGTCACTAGAGTCGGTAAGAAGAAGGTTAAAGCGAAAACGTCTGGCTTCAAATACCGTGCGCGAACCACGGAAGAAGTCAAGAAGCGTATCGATCAATCGGGTGGGCGGTTCGATAGCCCGTTCAAGCAGGGCACGAACGTCTTGCGACTCGAGAGCGGCGAAAGCCGACTGCGCGTGTGCCCACCGACGTGGGACGACTTCGAACATTACGGTCTCGATGTCTGGATGCATCGTTTCATCGGCGCCGACAACTCCAACTACCTCTGCCTCAACAAGATGTTGGGCAAGCGTTGCCCCGCGTGTGAAGAAGCGAAGGCACTCAAGGACGCCGGCGAAGACGAGGACATGAAGAAGATGCAGGCGCAGAAGCGTACGCTCGTCTATGTCATCGATCGCGACGACGAGAACGACCCGCCGATGCCGCAGGTGTGGGACATGTCGTGGAACCAAGACCGCGAAATCTCCTCGCTCACGCACACGAAGCACACCGGCAAAATCCTGCTACTCGATCATCCTGACGACGGTTACGACATCACAGTCAAGAAGACCGGCAAGCAGCTTCGCACCAAGTACCAATATATCATCGACCGCGAAGCGTCGTCGCTGGCCGATGACCCCGACGAGCAGGAGGAGATCCTCGCCTTCCTCATGGAGAACCCGCTGACCGACGTGCTCCGCTACGACACGGCGGAGCATATCGAAAAGCAACTGGCCGGCTCCACTGAGGAGAAGGACGAAGACCTCGACGATGACGACAAGCCGAAGAAGAAAAAGAAAAAGGTAGTCGAGGAGGAGGACGACGAGGACGAGACCCCGCGCAAGCGCAAGCGTGCGCCGGTCGAGGAGGAAGAGGAGGACGAGGAAGTCGAGGAGATCAAGCCGAAGAAAAAGAAACGCCCGGTAGAGGAGGAGGAGGAAGAAGAAGAAGAGGACGAACCCGCGCCCAAGAAAAAGAAGCGGGCGCCCGTCGAGGAAGAAGAGGAGGAGGAGGAGGAAGAGGAGGAGGAAGAGGAGGAACCGTCCCCGCGCAAGAAGGTTAAGAAGCGTGTGGTCGAGGAGGAAGAGGAGGAGGAAGAAGAAGCGCCTCCGCCCAAGAAAAAGAAAAAGGTAGTCGAGGAAGAGGAGGAAGAGGAAGAGGACGAAGCTCCGCCCCCGAAGAAAAAGAAAAAGGTAGTCGAGGAGGAGGAAGAGGAAGAGGAGGAGGACGAAGCTCCCCCGCCGCGCAAGCGTCGCAAGTAACAAGAGACTGGGGGTCGCAATCGTGCGACCCCCTACTTCTTCAACAGGGAAACAGGGCAATGGCCAAACGAGTTAAGATTATAGGGGGTGGTGGATCGTATTTTGCAGCACCCAAAACCAATTTGCATTTCATCGGGTCTGGCTGCAAGAACCTTGACCTCGCGCTGGGCGGTGGCTGGGCCGAGGATCGAGTGATCAATATCGTCGGCGACAAGGCAACGGGCAAGACCCTGCTTTGCATCGAGATGTGCGCGAACTTCGTGCTGTCGCGACCCAAGGGCAAGGTGCGATACCGCGAGGCCGAGTCTGCATTCGACAAGCCGTACGCCAAGACCTTGGGCATGCCGCTAGATCGCGTCGACTTCGGGGACGAACAACTCGAGACCGTGGAAGACATGTTCGAAGACCTCGAGCGCATTATCAAGGGGGCACGATCGCAGGAGCTGGTAGTCGTGGACTCCCTCGACTCCCTGTCATCGCGTGCGGAGTCCGATCGCGACATCGATGCCGCATCATACGGCGGGGAGAAGGCCAAGAAGCTATCGGAGATGTTCCGACGCCTCATTCGCCAGATGCATGATAAGCACGTCACCCTCGTGATCATCAGTCAGATCCGTGACAAGATCGGCGCGACGTTCGGTCGCAAGTTCCAGCGCACCGGAGGCCGCGCTCTCGACTTCTATGCATCGCAGGTCGTGATGCTCGCGCATCTGGGCCAACTCGCAGGCACGACTCGAGGCATCAAGGTCGCGACTGGCGTTAAGGTGAAAGCGAAGGTCGATAAGAACAAGGTCGGTCTGCCGTTCCGTGAAGCCGAGTTCAACATTCGTTTCGGTTACGGTATCGACGACGCGCAAGCCTGCATTAACTGGCTGACGCAGATCAAGGCCCTGAAGCAGACAGGCATCACCCCTGAGCAGGGCAAGTTCTATCTACGCCACCTCCTCGACATGCCACGCGATGAAGCTGACGCCCAGCTCAAACTGCTGCGCGATACGGTTCAACGTGAGTGGTATGAGATCGAGGAGTCCATGCTACCCAGCAGGAGCAAGTACGCATGAGACCGGGTGGTGGAAAACAAAAGGGGTCGGCCTATGAACGGGAAGTTTGCAAGCAGTTGTCGCTGTGGGTGTCTCTTGGAAAACGGGAAGACCTATTCTGGCGGTCCGCGATGTCAGGCGGTCGCGCAACAGTTGGCAAGAAACGTGGACTTGATCTCGCAGCACATGCCGGCGACATCAGTGCCACGCACCCCGACGGGCATGTCCTTACGGACCATTTCTATGTCGAGTGCAAGCGCTACGGCGATCTCAACTTCGCTTCGTTCCTCTGCAAACAGCAAGGACCGCTCGCCCGCTTCTGGGCGGAGGCCATCAAGCAAGCCGTGAGTCACGATCGGGTGCCCATGCTGATCGTTCGCGAAGACCGGGGGGAGACGTTCGTGATCGTGCCGCATGAAGCGATGCTGACCCGCGGCATGACGGCACACTCGTTTCGTTTCGACCCTTCCGCATGGGTTGCGAGACTACATCGCGTCAAGGCGGACCTGTACGACTTCGAAGGCGTCACGAAGCATCAGTTCCAAGCGCCAGCTAAATACTCACTCACCAAGCAGCCGATCGCGACACCGGCCGACTGGCAACGTTGGGGCCAGACCTCGACAAAGTCGATCAAGAAGAAGCGCGAGCGCATCGTGATCAAGAGCATTAATCACGACGAGCGCGAAGCACACTACAAGCTCGCCAAAAAAGAACGAGTGAGGATCAAGCTATGATTGACTGCGTCATCTGCGACTTAGACGGTACGCTGGCGAATAACAAGCACCGTCAGCATCACATGAGCGGAGCTAAGAAAGACTGGGGCAAGTTTTTCGCAGCCATGAGTCAGGACACTGTATTCGGGGAGATACTGTTTCTGCTGTGGTGCATTCGGATGGGTTCGTCCGCTCGCATCATTCTCGCAACTGGCCGCCCCGTTCAATACCTCGGTGAGACCAGTGAGTGGTTGCAACACAATCGAGTGCCGCATGATAAACTGATCATGCGCAAGAGGGACGACAACCGATCGGATGCAGTCGCGAAGCACGACATGCTGACGACGTTGCGCGCAATGAATTACAATCCGATCCTGTCGATCGATGATCGACCCGAGGTCGTTGACATGTGGCGACGAAACAACGTGCCCTGCATTCAGGCGGATGCCACGGATTGGGCGATACGAGACAGGGGTGATCACAATGGGGACCCCTTGAAGTTCCTGCGCATCATGGCCGCCGTGCCGGGATCGGATCCCATGTACCGCGTGGCGATCGATGAACTCGAACGTGCGAGGGGAAAATGAGACTGCTCGTCACAGCCGACCTGCATCTGACTGACAACCCCCGCGACGAATACCGATGGGAATTCATGGACGAGTTCGCGGAGATCGCGCGCAACCGCAAGCTTGACCGCATCGTGATACTGGGCGACCTGACTGAGGAAAAGGACAACCACGGGGCCAGACTCGTCAATCGCATGGCGCGGCTGCTGTACCGACTGGGTGAGATATGCCCCGTCTTCATCATGATGGGTAATCACGACTACCACAACGAAGGCCACCCGTTCTTCGCCTTTGTCGATTTGATCCCCTCGCTGATATGGGTCGATCACGTCAAGGAACATCGGCTGATGCCGGGGTGCCTGTTTCTCCCGCACACTCGCAACTACAAAAAGGATTGGGCCAATGTCAAACTCACTGGGCATCAATGGGTCTTCGCACATAACACTTTTACAGGAGCGGAGATTGGCTTTGGTCGAGGGCTTGAAGGCATACCGCTCGATGTCTTCCCCGAAACCATTCGCGTCGTCGCGGGCGATGTTCACAAGCCGCAGCGCCTTGGACCTGTCACTTATGTGGGGCCTCCCTACACTGTCGATTATGGCGACGACTACCGTGCTAGACTCCTACTACTTGAACACGATAAGGCCAAGTCTGTCATCGTCGATGGATATCCTCAGAAGCGGCTTATCGAAGTCGCATTACTGGCCGAGCTCGACGGGGCGTCAAAGCATGTAAACGCCGGCGACATCGTGCAGGTGCGCGTCACCGTCGAAAGCATGGAGCGTTGGAAGGAAGCCCATGACTACGTTATCGAGTGGTGCTCGAAGCGCAGCCTGATTGCGAACTTGATCAAGCCGGTGCTGATGTCGAAGCGCAAGGTCAAGCGCTACAAGGTCACGTCGAAAGCCGACGACCTCGAACTCCTCGAGCAGTACGGCAAACGTCACGACCTGACAAACAACACACTCAACGTTGGAAAGGCGCTGTGCGATGAATAGGCGCAAGCGACCATCCAGGCGCAGACTGAAAGCGCGCTTCATGCGATACCGATGGGTCTCGCTTGAGGACATCTACAATCACCGCTTGGTCGAGTTCGTCCAAGCGCACGGTTACGAGAGCGACGCACGACGCATGATCCGACGTTACTTCGAACCTGTTCGGATGGTGTTGGATGAATATCCTGAAAAGAATTTGCGCGCGGCATTCTTCGGAGAAGCATCATGAAGCTTGAATTTGAAACACTGGAGATGGAAAACTACGGATGCCTGAAAACGCAAAAGGTACCACTCGCTGGATTAGGACATGGCGTTCACTTCGTGAGGGGAGTCAACAAGTTCAAGCCGGCGTTGGGTTCCAACGGGGTTGGGAAGTCCAGTATGTGGAACGCGATGTCGTGGTGCTTGACGGGCAGCACGTTGAGCGGTTTGAAGTCTACGGAAGTTCGGCCGTGGTCTTCGAAAGCCGTTACAACGGTTTCGGTATCCGCGTGCATCGACTCAAAGGTCCACGTGATCAAGAGGTCTACTATTTCGAATGGCTTGTGGATCGACGACAAGGTGGTGAGTCAAGAGGAGATCTACCGTCTTATCGGATTGACGGACCTTACTCTACGCCACACGCTGCTGTTGGGGCAGGGGCAGGAACTCTTCTTCGATTTGAAGCCTACCGGCAAGATGGAGATCCTGAGCGAATGCCTCGACCTCGACAAGTGGGACGTCAGGTCTAAGCGCGCACGCGAAGCCACAAAAGAAATTGAGTCTGCGATCAAGGTGCAGGAAGCTGTAGTCGTAAAGACTGAGGAGCAGCTGCTGCGTCGTCGCCACGACATGCGGGACTTCAAGACCAAGAGTTCTGAGTGGGAGAGCGATATTGCAGATCGCGCGGCTAAGCGCGAAGATGAGACCAAGGCGCTGACCAAACGTCTCGAAAAACAAATGAATGAGCTGGGCGCCGCCGACCTCGCCTATGATGGCGCCGAGACTGAGCTACGAGCAATCAGGCGATCACTGATCACAGCTGGTCGTGACTTCTCCCAAGCGTCCGCAGTCGCATCTGATATCAAGGTGACGCTTGACGCGATCGAAGCACGAGTCGCCGAACTCAAGGAGATTTCGAAGGGAGGTGAGTGCCCGACATGCGGTCAAGTTATCAAGGACAAAAAGGCACGCGCGGAACATGCCCTGATCGAGATCAATAAACAGAAAAAACGACTGACGGCTTGTGACACGCAGTGGACGAAGGCAATCGAGGCGAAGAACACATTGGGTGGTCGTATCGCGAAACTGCGCAAGGATGAGGACGACTTCACGGAGAAGAGTAACAGCGCGATCGACGCGCGCACTAGATCACAGACAGCCGTGTCGCAAACCAAAGCCGATCTAGCGGCCTTGAAGAAACAGACTGATGACGTGGGCGAGAACCCCTACACCCACATGATGACGAAAGCCCGCAAAGAAATCGGGGAGTTCAAGAGCCAGCTGTCGGAGCTCATTGACACGATCAACCGGGCCAACCGCAAGCTCGTGCGAACTAAGTACTGGATCGACGGGTTCAAGAATGTACGACTGTACCTGCTTGAGGAAGTGCTTGATGAATTGCAGGGAGTCACGAACTCGATGTTGCCGATGATCGGACTCGACGGGTGGGAAGTCGAGTATGCGATCGAAAAGGAAACGAAGTCGGGCAACGTGACGTCCGGCCTCAATGTCACGATCACGATGGATGATGGCAAGCCCGTCAATTGGAAAGCGTGGTCGGGTGGTGAGGGTCAGCGCTTGCGTATCCTCGGTGCGATGGCATTGAGTGAGGTGCTGTTACGACACGCGGGTGTCGAATGCGACATGATGGTACTCGATGAACCGACGAAGCATCTATCGCCTGAGGGCGTGATGATGACGGTAGACTTCCTGTGCGATCGCGCAAAGGACATGCAGATATTCTACGTCGATCACACGGCGCGCGCCTCCAACCGATTTGCAAGCGACATCGTTGTGACGCGATCGACCAAGGGGCTGTCAACGATCACGACCGAATATGACGGAGCACGAGGGCAATGAGCATGACAACGCACGATGACACGCAATCGCCCAACAAACGAACGAAACAACGCCCTGCCGTGCAGCATCAGGGGGGCAAGAGGGCGTCGAAACGTCGCGCCGTGCGACATCGCGTCCGACTCCCCTATTGGGTGTGCGCGATCACGAAGTACCAACAGGAAAATCTGGCAGCGAAGAACTGTGAACAGCAGGGCCTTCGGGTGCTCAATGCCCGATACGTGCCCGACAACAAGAAATGGACACTCGCTCCCCTGTTCCCCGGTTACCTGTTCGTGCAAATCCCACGTGATCGCGATTGTGGGTTCCTCCTCAATACGCGGGGTATAGTCGGTGTTATCGGCACCGGGGACAAATGGGACAAGGTACCCGATGGCGCAATCGAGGACCTGCAACGATTGCAGGACGAGGAGGGCATCATCGTGCTCCCCCATCGTCGCAAGCTTGTCGAGGGGGAGACTGTGGAAATCAATTCGGGGTCTTTCAAAAATATCAAGGGTGTGTATATTGAGGACACACCGAACGAGCGTATCAAGATGTTGTTTGAGTTCATGGGGAACAAAATTCCTTACGAGATCGAACGACACAAGGTGACACCCGTTCAAAAGTAATCGCAGGGGAGTGAAGGCGACAACGCCCTCCCCTGCGGTAGCGTCTCACAAACAACTGATGGAAGAGTCGATGCACGGCACATTCGAGCCACGCGATGACCGACGCCATGAACGCAGACTGAATTGGCTGCTGATCATCGGCGCGCCGTTGTCGTGTGCCATATCGGTGTCGGTCATCTATTTTTTGTATCAGGCGTTCACATGAAAGGGCAACGTCATGCTAAGTCTATCAGTCGCGCTAATCGTCGGAGTGCTGATCGGTTGGCAATTTCCGCAGCCAAGCTGGGCCAAGGCCGCGACCGCGTGGATATGGGCAAAGGCAAAAGCAGGCGTCGACGCAATCGAAGCCAAGGTGAAGGGTACGACGACGCCGCCGAAATGATCGCGGCCTCGAGTCTCGTATATCAGGAAGCGCAGGAGAAGCCGCAATGATCAAGCTACTACTCGCGACCGTCGGCTGGGGCTTGATCCTGTATTGTGCGTATCAGATCTACCTGATCACGTTCACGCAGTCTAATCCGTTTCAATAAATCAATTCGCAAGGGAAACGATATCATGGCGAACAAGGCGATGACGGAGCAGCAGTACCTTGATGTCCTCGTGCAGATCACGAACAAGATCAAGGCCGACCCCAATTCATTCCCGTTGGAGATCCTGTCAGTCGGTGCGAGAGTACTGTCCAACCTCGAACGACTGACGGTAGCACAGGAAGTGCTCGCAGGGATTCGCAACAAGGACGTGTTGACATGAACACGTTCATGATGACGACACAGCAAATGTTTTGGGGCACACTGTATACGGCGGCCTCAATCATCACGTTGTTCGCGATTGCGCTGTGCGTGCTCGCGATATGTTTGGGGGTGAGAGCGCTGTGGTACGTGTGGACGCGGATCAATGAAGAGAACGCGATCGAGCGTCAACGTCGCGCGCAGCAGGCCAACGTGGTCTCGAAGCCGCCGCAGTCTAAGTCTGTGGCAGTACCGAGAGCGCGAGAAGACTGAGACCTGAGGGTCGTTCAATTAAAGTAACGGGGTATTATCAAACAGGGAACGCTCCATAAAAGCACATATGGGGACGCCCCTGATCCCCACGTCGATTGAGGTCGTTATGGCAGCACGTGTTCGCATTCGAATTGAGGAAGATCCTGAGCCGACCCCGAAGAAGCAGCCGCATCGCTTTCAAAAGGGTCAGCCGAGACCAGAAGGTGCTGGTCGTCAGAAGGGTGTGGAGAACAAGGTCAAGACTCTGCTCAAGGACGCGCTGATACTTGCTGCGTCGAATGTGGGCAACGCAAAGACCAGCCTCAAGCATGGGACGGGTGGTCTTGTCGGCTACCTCGAACGGTGTGCGATCGTTGAGCGTGTAGCGTATATGCGACTGCTTGAGAAGCTGCTGCCGTACCAGATCACGGGCAAGGATGGCGGCCCAATGCAATTGCAGCACTCGACGAAAGAGGAGCTGGTGTTGCGATTGAAGGAACGAGGTCTGCCGCTGCCTCCTAGTTTGCTTCCTGCACCGCAGGCGTTTCCTACATTCGAGGAGGCGCAGTTCACCGAGATACAGAAGGACCAAGGTGATGACGACCCCGATTGAGATTCACGTGCATAGCACGATCAATGTTTTCGGCCCGTTCGGTCAAGACGGTATATCGCAAATACTTGACCAGCTACGCGACCTCAAGCAACTCGTGACGGTACTGGGTGCCGGCGAACTTGAGCTCGCACAACAGGAGATGAAGATGACGAAAGCTACCGACGACCTCAACGCTGTTGTGCAGGCCCTTGGCGATACCGTGAACAACACGGTCGTCCCGGGTCTGACCAGCGTTGGTGCTGCGATCGATGCCCTGGTTGCGGCACAGGGCGAAGACGACTCGGACGCGATCGAAGCGCAGGTGGCGGTGTTGCAGGGTCTCGTCCCGGGATTGACCGGTGCCGTTACTGCACTGCAGGGCCACCTGCCGACCGTTGCCTCCGCAGCCACCGCGGCTGCACAAGCGCCGGCCGACCCGACCGCGAACATCGTGGCCCCGACCCCGAGCGCCTAAGCCGAAGCACATTCTTTAGTACTGCGTACCCACGTGGCCTTAACTGGCTGCGTGGGTTTCAGTATGTGGCGATGCAGCTAAACCCTCCGATACCCCTCGAGACACCCGCAGGCGATGCGATGGCATATGCCATGATCGACTACGGTCCGGAGCACCATCTGCGTTGGGTGTGCTTCTTGTTGTGGTCTGGTGAATGCTGGACGTTCGATAACACGGAGATCAGGCTGTGGTCGTCGCTGACATCGGGACGAACGGACATCACACCGTTCAGCGATGAAGCGTTGCTGAGGTTCGCACCGATGCGCGCCAACAATGTGAGACCGATATGATCGAGTGGTTCAAGTACCAATGGCGAATGCTCTATTGGTGGTTCCATGGTCCGATCGGCAATCGTCAACCTCGAGCAGAAGGATACGTCGACATGTCAGCCGAAGCCGTTATCCGTTTCTTCATGACCGAGGGCGTGCTAGCGATCTGCATGCTCCTTTCAGTGTGGGGTATCTCGAAGATCGTGACCGATGGTCGGTTGGGTCAGCTGTTGACGTGGCTGGTCTATATCGTGTTCGGTGGCATGATGATGATCGTGCTGTTGCGGTTTGCTGGAGTCGTTTGATGAAGTGTGCGACCTGCGATCGTTCAGTCACATTTGGGCATACCGTATGCAAGCGGTGTGCAGGGAGGAACAACATGACGAAATCAAAAGGCATTGGTCGTGGTGCTCAGGCAGACGAGGGTTGGCCTCCTGAGATGAAGGCCGCACTCGTCGAGTACTGCTCGACTGAGATGTCGTACTCCGAGATCGCAAAGGCGATCAACGCACGCTTCCCACTTGACCCGATCGCTAACCCCGCACCCAAGACTCGCAACTCTGTGCTGGGTAAGGCATACCGCATGGGTCTTCGCGATGGTAAGCCCAAATCATACGACGCCGCGAAAGCGAAGCCGCGCAAAGGCAAGGGCATGGGGCGTCCTCGCAAGCAGCCGGCGGCTGGGCTCGACCCCGTGATCCTGCGATCGGAGAGCGATCGTGGATCGCACCCCGCACCCCAGCGTCGCGTGCTCAACAGCAATGACCCCAAGCTTGTCGAACGCAAGAAGGGCTACCTGCCGTGCGTGATCGAACAGCACCCCCTGACATCGCGACCCGTCTCTGAATGTGGTCGCGAGTGTTGTCAGTGGCCGACCAGCAACGATATCGAGTGCATGGAGGTATGTGGTGCTGATGTCGAGGTCGGTGCCTATTGCGTACGCCATGCGCAAGTCGCTTATCGCATCATGCCGACCGTGAGACGCAACCGATCGTTCCGCAAGACCGATCAGTATCAGTCGGTAGGTCTCGACAATCCATTGACCGGGCGACGCGCAACGCTGTTGCTCACGGATGATACCGCTCGATGAATAAGCACTCACCAAACGAGTTCAAGTCGTGGTCGGAGTCCGACATCGACCTGCTCGAAGAGTACTATGCCTGCGAAGCCCGAGAGAATCTGTGGGCATTCAGGCAGTACATGGACGCGGCAATGATCAAGGGGTGGTGGCCTCAGGAAGTCGCGCGTCAGTTCCAGCTGTTCTACAATAAGCTGATCGCAGGCGAACGACCCAAGCTCGTGATCGAGGCGCCGCCGCAACATGGCAAGACCCGAGGCTTGCAAGACTTCGTGTCGTGGGCATCAGGTAAGAGTCCACACCTGCGAACGATCTATGCATCGTTCTCCGATGACTTGGGTGTTAGCACGAACTCGTTCCTGCAACGTCGCATGGATGACGACAAGTACCGCCGCACGTTTCCAGACACGAGACTGAACAGCACCAACGCATCCAAGGACACGGCCTACCAGCGCAACTCGTCTCTGTTAGAGTTCGTTGGGCAGAAGGGATCGTTCCGCAACGTCACGGTCAACGGTCAGGTCAACGGTAAGTCCCTTGACCTCGGCGTGATCGATGACCCATTGAAAGGTCGTGAACAGGCGCAGTCGAAAGCGATCCGCGATAAGACGTGGAACTGGCTGATGGACGACTACTTCAGCCGCTTTGACGATGCGGCCGGTCTGATCATCACCATGACCCGTTGGCACATTGACGATCCGACGGGTCGCTTCATCGAGCACTTCCCTGAGTGTGTGGTGCTAAAGTATCCTGCGATGGCCGTGCTCGAACCACGCGAGGGATTGCGCAATGACGCATGGGACCCGCGCAAGGTAGAGCATGAGCCGCTGTTCCCGCAGTTCAAATCGAAAGCGTTCCTGAACGAACGCAAGAAGTCTTATACCGTTGCGTCGTGGGAGTCGTTGTACCAGCAGTCGCCGATCGTGTCGGGCGGTGGCATGTTCCCGGTCGCGAAGATCAAGTATGTGCGCAACGCACCGAACAACAATGAGATCAAGAAGCTCATTCGCTATTGGGACAAGGCGGGCACCAGTGGTGGTGGTGCCTACACGTGCGGTGTGTTGATCGCGCTGCTCAATCAGGGTGATTGGGTCGTGATCGATGTCGTCCGTGGCCAATGGTCCGCCCTCGAGCGTGAGCAGAACATCAAGGCGACGACCGAGGCTGACGAAGCGAAATGGGGCAGGTTCGAAACGTGGATCGAACAGGAGCCGGGCTCTGGTGGTAAGGAGTCTGCGGAGCGCACAGTCGCGAACCTCGCAGGCTACACCGTGAAGATCGACAAGGTGACGGGCGCGAAAGAGATCAGGGCCGAACCGTACGCCGCACAATGGCAGGGTGGCAACATATCGCTGGTCGTTGCCAAATGGAACCAAGACTACGTTGACGAACACGAAGTGTTCCCGACCGGCAAGTACAAGGATCAGGTCGACGCTGGCGCTGGTGCGTTCGCGAAGACCATCGGCAAACAATATAACTATGACACAACCATGAAGTGGGCAGACGCATTATGAAGACTGCAACCAAAGGTGCTCAGCGCGCGGCTCGTCCCTCGACCATGCGAGGCCTCAGCAACGACTCGATGATCAAGGCATTGAGTGCCGTGATCCCCGACGGTCTGGTCAACGCCATGACGGGTATGGGCGGCGACAAGGACAAGCTCGCGAACACGTTCTACCAATTCAATCAGCAGTCGAAAGAACAACAGGACGCGGCCTATCGATCCGACTGGATCACCCGCAAGGGTATCGATATCCCGGCCTATGATGCGACTCGTGAATGGCGCACATGGCAGGAAGACGGCGATGCGTTGACCGCAATCGAAACCCTCGAGAAGGACATGAACATTCAGCGCAAGGTGATGCTTGCGCAACAGCGTGGTCGCCTATACGGCGGCGGTGCTCTGATCATGGGTGTCGATCAAGGCACCAGCGACCAGCCGCTCGTTGTCGAGAACGTCAAGAAGGGTGACTTGAAGTTCCTGCATGTCGTGTCGAAGTGGGACTTAGGGGCAGGCCCGATCGACTGGGACATCATGTCGCCCTACTTCGGTCAGCCCTCCTACTACACGAAGTCGACCTACAACACCACGGGCGTCGCAGTCAATGGCAATCTGCAAACGGGCGGCCAGATCAAACTGCACCCGTCGCGCGTTGTTCGGTTCATCGGTCAGGCGATCCCCGACATCAATATCGCCATGGGTTGGGGTGACTCCGTACTGCAGTCGGTGACTGATGCCATCACGTCGACCCAGATGGTATCGGGTTCGATCGCGCAGTTGATCTCGGAAGCGAAGATCGACATCGTCAAGATACCCGGCCTGTCTGAGAACATCACGACGCAGGCATACGAAGACCGATTGAAGAAACGCTTCTCAGTCGCGAACATGGTCAAGTCCGTGTTCTCGATGCTGATCGTTGACAAGGAGGAGGAATGGGATCGACTCGAGGCACACTTCCAAGGGATGCCGCAGATCATTCAGATGTACCTGCTAATTGTTTGTGGCGCATTCGACATCCCTGCGACTCGCTTCCTCGGGCAGTCCCCTGCTGGTATGTCTGCAACTGGCGACTCCGATACGCGCAACTACTACGATCGTATCTCAACCGATCAGTCGTTGACGATCACACCAGCGATGGAGAATCTCGATGAAGTCATCATTCGGTCTGCATTGGGAACTCGTCCGCCAGACATGTGGTACGACTGGAACCCGCTATGGCAGATGGACGATGCGCAGTCGGCTGCGATTGCGGTTCAGAAGGCAACGGTGTTCACGGCCGATGTCAACGCAGGCCTCATTACTCCGCTGGTACTGCAGAAGGCGCGCGAAGCACAGCTGATCAATGACGGCACCTACCCCGGCCTCGAAGCCTTGATCGAAGAGTACGGCGAGGACTACGTGGCACCTGTGGCGCCCGTTGCATCTGCGATCGATCCCGAGACCGGTCTTCCTGTCGTCGCAGATCCCAATAACCCGAACACACCCAGCGCTCCTACCAATCCGAATGCTGACCCGAATGCAAGTAAGGCGCCCGCGAAGGCAGGACCCAAGGGTGCTACCGCGAAGTCCACACCCGCATCGAAGACACCGGCCAGCAAGTCGACGCCCAAGGGTGCACCTGCGAAAGGCGGCAGTAAGACCAGCGACATGGCCGGTCGCATTCGCATGGGCGACGCAACCTCGACACTGCGTACGCTGTATGTGTGTCGCATGGTCACGAACCAAGACGACATCAAGAAGTGGTTCAAGGCGCAGGGGTTCACGACATCGCTTGACGATATGCACGTCACTATCGTTTACAGCAAGTCGCCCGTTGACTGGCTCAAGGCAGGCGACTCATGGTCGGGTGGCGAGAACGACGACGGTGGTCTGACGATCAAGCCGGGTGGACCGCGTGTGATGGAACAGTTCGGTGAGGCGACCGTGATGGCGTTAGCGAACTCCGCATTGCAGTACCGCCACATGTCGATCATGGATAACTGCGAAGGCGCGACGTGGTCGTTTGATGACTACACCCCGCATATCACCATCAGCTACAAGAAGCCCGTCGACCTCGATCTCTCGCAGGTCAAGCCCTACACCGGCGTGATCGAACTCGGACCTGAGATGTTCGAGGAGATCAAGCAGGACTTCGACAACAATACCGACACGGAAGAGTCGTAACAATGGCGCTGCGATATCAGGGACACGTGTTCGATACCGCAGCCCGGTGCTCGTGCTGCGTGTCGGACAAGAAGCGCTTGGTCGACCCGACTCAGACCCAAAGCCTGCGAAACAAATTCAAGGGCACCATGAGGATCAGATGGCAGACATTGCGTCAACAGGTCAAGTCAATGATCGTCGATCACGACCTGCTGGGTCTTTCAGGCCACGGGTTGATGAATGCACAGGCACCCGCCATCAACAATGGTGGCATGAAAGTGCAGTCATTCCAGCGCTGGTTCGACATGGCGCTGGAGCAGACGGTGCTCGGTCGCGATGGCTCCGTGATGCGGCCCTTTATCGTCGACGCCTACAACGCAGGCAGCTTGATGGCGCAAGACAAACTGAACCGCAACATATTGTCTTCCGCCTCGGCCCATCGTATCGAGACAATCTTTCAGTTGTCGGTTGTCGAGTTGCAAGGGATCATCGAGGCCGTGTCACAGCAATCCTCACGTGCGGTGGCCTACGGGTTGTTGCACAACTCGAGACCAATGGAGATCGTGCGTGACATCTGGCGGGTGCTCGACACTGTCGGCATCAATCGCACGAACGCAATGATCGGGCTGCTCGTCACGAAGGCCCATGCAGGGGCAACGCTGGACACATACGAGGCCGCCGGAATAACGCGTGTCGGGCTCGTTGCCGAGGGGCGTAACCCCATCAAAACGAAGGACATCCGGACGATCGACGCGCCAAAAAAGGGTGCTGGTTCTCGAAGCCGAAACACTGAGGGCGGCCCGTCGAAGTCAACAGTCAATCGCATCAAGGCGCAGGAGCGCGAAGTCGAGCGTGTACTAGGGGGATCGAAGGCATCGGTCAATGTGGTGACGGCGGGTGACGATGACGTGTGCCCGATATGCGAGGACATCGAGGATGGTAATCCGTACACCCTAGATGAAGCTCGATCGCTGATCCCCGCACACCCTGATTGTCGCTGCACGTTCGAGGCTGACAACGGTGACGAGATCGACGACGCCAATCCGATGCGGCATCGCAAGTCGGGCAAGTTCGTGAACAGGCCGGGGGAAGTACCACGATTGCGCAACCACAACGAATTGATGAAGTGGTTGCATAACAGACAGGCGCGGAAAACCCCGACCCGCGAAGACGCCTGAGGGGAACATGGAGAAGACAACGATGACCGACGCACCCAAGACCCTTGAACAATCGAAGACGGCACCTCAGCCCGGTGTCAAGTCTCTCGACCAGATCAAGGCCGAACAGGAGCAGCGCAACCGCGATCGTGCGGCCGCGTCGCAGGGCATCGACCCCAAGACTGGCGAACCGCGCAAGGCACCGGCGGCTCCCGCACCGAACACGGCACAGACTCAGGCCGATATCGACGCGGAAGCGAAACGCCAGAACGTCAAGACCAACGTGGTCGACCCGGTGAAGCAGGCGGCCGTGCAGGACAAGGCGATGGCCGCTCGCAACGAAGCCAATGAGGCTGGTCACGATATCAACCAGCAGAAGATCCACGACCAGGCCGTGAAGGCGCAGGAAGGCAAGCTTCCTCCGCATATCGGCAAGGCTCGTGACCTGAACACGCCGATCATCGATCCCAAGACCGGCGCGAAGACCTGGGCGTAACGAGAAGCCTTCGGGCTCAATAAGGAATAGCGCGTCATGAAGCTGTGGTGTTTTGAGGATGCCCACGACTGGGGTAGCAAGCTTGCGCAGGTCGCTCAAGCCCGCGGTCATGACGCGCACCTATTCGACGACCCGAGGAAGCCAGACTTCGGGCATGTGTTCATGCATATGCACCATCACCCGTCGGTGCGCATCTTGCATAAGCGCGTCATGGCGATCATGGCAATGAACCCCGAGTTGATACTTATCCCAGATTATCAGTCGTCGGTGTTCTACGATGACAAGCTCGAACAGGCACGCCGCTTCGCACGATGGATGCCGCGCACCCACGTCTACTACACACCCGGCGCTGCACGCCGCGCACTCGACGCGAACCAGATCGCGTTGCCGTTCATGAGCAAAGGATCAGAAGGTGCCTCTTCCCATAACGTCCGAGTGGTATCGACGATTGACGAAGCGCGATTGGAGATTAGACACGCCTTCTCCGATGTCGGCATTAAGTGTCGACACGGCCAGACCCAACGCGGTTATCTGTTGTGGCAGGAGTTCGTCGCCGACAATGACGCCGACGTTCGAGTACTCGCTATCGGCACCAAGCGATGCGTCATCCGTCGAGCGAACAAAGGCACTAACGGCGCTGGTGATGTCACGCCAGTCACGAATCTAAGCCCCGACATCGAGTCGGCGCTGGTGCAGGCCAACCTGTTCTTCGATCATGAACAGCTGAAGTGGGCTTGCATCGATATGGTGCAAGACAGGAACACCAAGCGCTGGCTCATACTCGAGACCAGCGTGGCGTGGACGATGCACGGCTACTACGAGTCGCGGTTCTTCGACGTGCAGGGGAACGCCCAAGACCACAAGGGCAATCAAGTGTGGGATGTGCTCGTGAGCGAGCTCGAGAACGGAGTATGGGGATGAGAGATCATTGGAAGACAGTCGACGGCTGGGCAGCATTCGAACTGCTGTACCGGCAGATGGTAGACCAGACGAAGGGCCCCGCGTTGTTCGTTGAAGTCGGGTCGTGGCTTGGTAAGTCGGCATGCCTGATGGCCGAGTTGATCAAGGAGTCGGAGAAGGCCATCAAGTTCGAATGCGTCGATCCGTGGATCGACGGTGGCCCGGACCTCAACATGACTGAACACTTCAAGGCGTTGCAGGGGCGCTCGGTCTATGAGACGTTCCTTCGTAACTGTGAGCCGTTCTCGGACATCATCAAGCCGATCCGAAAGTTCTCGGTCGATGCTGCCCTCGAGCACGCAGACGAGTCAGTCGACTTCCTGATGCTCGACGGCGATCACTCGTATGAAGCCGTCCGCGATGACATTGACGTGTGGCTGCCGAAGATGAAGCCATATGGTGTGATCTCTGGCGACGACTACACGTGGCCGGGTGTGAAGCAGGCCGTGGATGAAACGTTCCTCAAGCGTGCGCAGATCACCTATCGCAAGCGTGACCCGCGCAACTACAAACTCGAGGCGTCGTATTGGGTGGTGCAGCTATGAGTGATACGCTGATCCAAATCGGCATCATCACAGCACCGCGACCGCGCCCCACGATCGCGAAGTCGTTGCTATCGCTCGAACTCGCGGGGTTCCAGTTGATCGACGCCATGGTGTTCGCTGATGGCCCCTGCGACCTCGATGGCGTGTCGGTCTATCGTAATGCGGTACCCCTTGGTAACAAGGGCAACTGGGTCAACGCGCTTCGTACCATGATTGTGATCGCGGACTCGGGTCAATATCCGTACCCGTGGATGATGGTCTGCGAAGACGATATCACGTGGGTGCCCAATTGTGCGGAGCGCTTGATTGCTGAACTCGATCGCCGCAATTGGGATGACGATAACAACCGGCGCGTGCGCTGCATCAGTCTATATCTGCCGCGTCGTCATTCGAAGGCGCATGGTCTGGGCCTGATGCCCGGTTATCATTTCGAGGGCATGCAGCATGGTCGCAAGACATGGGGCGCCCAGTGCTATCTGTTTCGTCGCGACTGGGCCAAGGCGTTGTTATCCAACCCGCTGTTCCAGCACTACGCTGACGACCCGAAGAAGGACAAGAATATTGACGGCATCATTGGTGAGTGCATCAACAATGCCGGCCACGTGATCGCGTTCCGCGTGCCGTGTCTTGTCAACCACGTTATGGGCGAGGCCAACTCCTCGCTTGGGTATCCTCCTGTTCGGCCTGACTTGCAGACCGACTACTGGCGGGGACGAGCATGAACGAAGTCACGATCGTCATGGCATACTACGAGAACCCGGGTATGCTCAGACTGCATCTCGACGAGTGGAAGAAGTACGACCCGATCTATGGGCACGTTCGGTTTCTGATTGTCGACGACGGATCAACGGACTCGCCCGCGCTCGATGTCGTGCGCAAGCATGGCGCCTGTCGTATCGACCTGATGCTGTTTCGCGTGCTCGAGGACAGGCCGTGGGGTCAGGACGCGGCACGCAATATCGGCATGCATCATGCGCAGACTGACTGGGTATTGTTGACCGACATGGATCACATGGTCAACACGGATCAGATCGCAACGCTGATGCGCTTCGAGCCGACACGCAAGACCTACTATATGCCGAACCGTGTTTGCAGAGGTGAGCCCAAGCACCCACACCCGAACTCGTTCCTGTTCCATAGGCGCGACTTCTGGGACATGGGCGGTTACGACGAAGACTTCGTTGGCTTCTATGGCAGCGATGGTAACTTCCGCAAGTGTGCGAAGGGGGCTGGTCTGATCGAGAAGCAGATGGCCGACTTCTATTTGTACGAGTTCACAACGGACGAGATACCGGACGCGAACACGCGCAAGTACTCCCGCAAAGAGGGTGAATACTATGCGGCCTCTAACCCGGCATTGGAGGAGAAACGACGAGGCACGCCCTATCGTGCGTCGAATCCCCTGCGGCTGCCGTATGAGCGCGTGCTATGATCACAGTCGTGTTGTTGAAGTGGTATCAGGAGAACCTGAGACTCAATCGAGTCTATACCGCGGTGCATATCAACACCATGTGCGCGATGATCAAGCGCCACCTCGACTGCGATCATCGCATCATTTGCATCACCGATGATCCCACCGGCGTTGAATGCGAGACGTTCGAGCTGTGGAACGATCACAGGATGCTGACGAATGCCACGAAGGCTTACCTGCCTTCGTGTTACCGACGCTTGAAACTATACGACCAGAAGACCCAACGCGACCTCGGCATCAAGATCGGGGATCGTATCGTTGGTCTCGACGTTGATGCGGTTGTGAGCGGGCCACTATTTGACTTGTTTACAATCAAGGGAGACTACATCGGATGGGAGTTACCTGGTGGGCGCACTGGGCGTGGTGTGTTCAATGGATCACTGCAAATGTTCAACTCAGATGGCACATTGCAGTTCATATGGGACGAGTTCAAAGGAAACGAGTCACGCATCGAAGCCGCGAACGCTGGCTACCATGGCTCTGATCAAGCGTGGTTGTCTTATCGATTGATGGGGCGCGACGGGTCGGTGGGCATCAAGAGCCCGCGGGTCGTGTCCTATCCGCTGCAATCTAAACTGCAAGGCTGCAAGCCCGACAACGTTATCCACTTCTTCCATGGCCTCTACAAACCGTGGGATCCCGAAATCAAAGCCGAGACCCCGTGGGTCCGCAATCATTGGAGACTGTAATGGCTATCCGCAACCTGACTGAGACGCTGGTGATCGACAAGGCGTCGAATGTGAACTACACGCGTGACGGCTACATGACCGCAGCCCCGCGCATCGCACGCACGGGCATTCAGTTGTACTACGGCTCCGAGCTTGGCCTCACGGGTCAGGACTCGCGCAAGGTCATGAAGGTCTATCGGCCCGAGTCCGAAGTGTTCGACCAGACCTCGTTATCGACGTTCGCATACAAGCCGATGACTGACGATCACCCGCCCGTGCCGGTGACGGCGGACAATTGGAAAGACTACGCGACCGGTCAGCTGTCCGGCGACGTGCTTCGCGATGGTGAGTATATTCGCATCCCGATGGCGTTGATGGACAAGAAGGCAGTCCAGAAGTTCAAGGACGGGAAGGCTGAGCTTTCTGTTGGCTACACTTGTGACATCGCAATGACGGCGGGTACCGCCCCTGACGGTACCCAGTACGACGCGGTGCAATCGAATATCACGGCGAACCACGTTGCGGTCGTTGATGCGGCCCGAGGTGGTGCGGCCCTGAGGATCGGCGACGGTGCTGCATCGAGCATCATTGACCGTGCGACCATCATCGATGCGGTATCGGCGATCTCGAATGGTAAGCTTTCGTTGCATGACAAAGCACCAGAGGGTTCACGAGGAGTCGCGAAAGCGAAAGACGGCAAAGTGGAATTCCCGTTCTTCAATGACGGGACAGTCTACATGAGCGATCTGTTGGCCGCTCAAACATCGGCGACGGCACTCGGAGACGCGGACATTCTTGCCGCGATCAATGCGGTGTTGTCATTCATCGATCGCAGCCACACGGTTGACGATCATTCTAAGGGGCGTAGCCCAGAAGGATCTAAAGCTATGAAGACCATGGTAATCGACGGCATCACCGTGCAGGTCGGCGACGGCAACGATGGCGAGATCATTCAGCGTCATATCCGGACCCTGAGCGATAGCGTCACCGACCTCACTGGCCGCCTCACGACTGCCACGACGACCCACAACACTGTGGTTGCGGCGAAGGATGGTGAGATCGCAAAGCTCACCACCGACCTCGCGACGGCCTCCACCAAGGTGACCACCCTCGAGTCGCAGCTCAAGGATGCGGTCGTTACCCCTGCGAAGCTCGATGCCCTCGTTGCCGACCGCAAGGTCGTCGCCGACAAGGCACGGTTCGTCATGGGCGACAAGGCTTCGACCCTCGTTATCGACGGCAAGACCGACGACGAAATTCGTTCGCAGGTCGTGACCGCGAAGCTGGGCGACGCTGCCAAGGGCTGGTCCGCCGACCAGGTCAAGGTGTCCTTCGATACCCTGACTGCCGGCATCGACCTGACCAAGCTGACCACGACCGACGGCCGCGGTGGCGTCCTCGACACGGCCCGCGCGTTCTCCGCACCGACCGTGCAGCAGAACGATGCGGTCGACAAGGCGCTCAACGATCGCGACCAGCGCTTGCAGAACGCTTGGAAGACTGCCGGCGGCCCGACCCCGGCCCACTAAGCGTCCTCGGAATACCGATATCGACCAGCGCGCGGAGTCGCGCTGGTTGCATGAATACCCAGTATCGCGCAATGCGCCCTCTAAGTCCCTTCAACCTGTCAAAAGGAATTTGACACAATGACCACGCAGACGACCTATTCTGAGCACATTCGCCCCCCGGTACCCGGCGTCATTGCCGGGAACTTGGACTCGGCGAAAGTCAACTCCCGCATCTGCGAGACCGCAGAGCCGGGCATTGGCTTCGGTCTTGCCGTTGGGCAGGGCGCGCTCTCCGACGGAGGTGCCGTCCTCGGCGGCGCTCTCGCACACCTCGTTGGCGTCAGTGTTCGCGACATCACCCTCCGTGGTGATGTTGCGCTCGCCGATGTCGATCACTATCAGGCGCCGAACAACATGGCGGTTCTCGAGGAAGGTGACATCTGGGTAGCCCCGGGTGCCGCTGTCGTCGCGAACGGCGATGTTTTCTACAACACCGTCTCCGGCGTGTTCATGGCGGCCGCTGGCAGCAACATTGTCGGCCCCGTGCCGGGATGGCGCTACAAGACCTCGTGCGGCGTCGGCGGTGCTGCGATCCTCGAAGCGACGGCTGGCAAGAAGGCCACCGGCAACGCGTAATCAACCGGGCGCCTAAGGGGGCCTTTTCAGACTTAAACCATTCGCGCTTAGAGGGCGCACAGGAGAACAAAGACTATGCGACGTCAAATGGTAGACGCTCAGCAGGCCCTTGGGTTTGCTATTTCCCAGACTGCGTACATCGAGACGCAGGTCTATCAGGTTCAGTACCCTGATATTCAGTACCCCAATCTGATCCCGGTCGACACGTCGGCCAATCAGTGGGCGAAGTCCGTCACCTACTACAGCTCCGACAAGATGGGTCGGGCCGGTTGGTTCCACAGCTACGCGAAAGACATTCACGTCGCTGACATCGACCGCACGAAGAACGAGGTCGGCATCGAAATGGCCGACATCGGTTATCGCTGGACGCTCGAGGAAATCGGGCAGGCGATGATGATCCCCGGCATGAACTTGTCGGCGGATCGTGCGACGGCCGCGACTCGTGCTTACGAAGAGTTCGTGGACGATTGTGCACTTCGTGGTAAGGCCGAGAAGGGTATGAACGGCCTGATCAACTACCCGGGCATTACGACCGTCCTCGCATCGATCGAGGCCGGCCACACTGTCTGGAACCTGAAGTCGGCTGACGGCATCATCAAGGATATCAATGATGCGCTCACCGGCATCTACGTCAGCACGTTGCAGATCGAAATGGCGGACACCATCCTTCTGCCCGTCGCCTGCCTGACGCTGCTGGGTACGATCCGTATCCCGAACACTGCAATCAGTGCTCTGGATTACATCATGACCAAGAACGTGTACACCCTCACCACCGGTCAACCCCTCACGATCCGCGGCGTTCGCGGTCTTGAGACTGCTGGTCAGGGTGGATCGGGCCGTATGATCGCATATCGTCGGGATCCCCAAATCCTGAAGATGCACATCCCGATGCCGCATCAGTTCCTGCCTGTCTTCCAGACCGGACCGATGGTGTTCGACGTTCCGGGCATCTTCCGACTCGCGGGTCTGGAGATCCGGCGCCCGGGCTCCGTGCGGTACGTCGACGGTATCCTGACCGCCGACGAGCTCAGCTAAGACGTCCCAATAGTCTGAGCACACGTGAGAGGTCCCCGCGCATACTTCCCTATGCGCGGGGGCTGCTCTTCAATCAAACCGACCTGAGGGTCAAAGGATATCAAAATGGATCCGCTTGCAAAGCGTCAACTGCCCGAAGCGAACTGCGCGCTCGTGAACTTCGGCGACAATCTCCGCATTATTCTCGACATCGATCAACGACCCGTGCGCGTGCAGCCGGGTGAAGTGAAGCGTGCGTGCCTGCCCGATGTCACGATCCGCTTCATTCGCAAGGCGATGGCGACCGATCCGCTGTGCGTGTTCGAGACCAGCACCGAGCTCGACAATCAGACCAAAGAGTGCCTGTCGATCCTGTCGAAGATCACGACTGAGGACTACGACTCGATCCTGACACGCACGATTGCGTTGGTTGGAGCCGAGGCCGTTGGTCAGCAGCGCCCGACACGCGGCCAGCTTTCGTTGCTGCTCAAGGATGTCGCATTCAAGGCGCAGAAGGTTGTGATCAAAGAGCAGGTGCCGTCAAAGGACGACCCGCGCCGTACGCCGACTCCTGCGAACAAGCCGACCGAACAGCGCCCGCCGGCCCCCGATCGCACGAAAGACGACAACAGCGACGGCGTGCTCAAGGATGTGATCGCCCCTGTCCCGTGCCTGATCGACGGCCTGCCCGGCCTGAAGTCTGTGGACGGCAAGTTCTCGATCGACGAAGGCAAGACGTGGCACGACAATGAGGCCGCGGTCACGGCATTCTTGGCGGAGGCCGCGAAGAAGCCTCTTACGAACAAGCCCCCGGCGGAGGAGAAACCCCACGCTCGATCGAGCGACAAAACAGTTTCGAAGACCCGCAAAAAGAAGCGTGTCAAAATCGAGGCGTAGGGCGGCTGGCCCCTGCGAACGCACGATGCATCGGGGCACGTCCCCAAATCAATCGCTGCCGGCCCTGCTCCAAGGGACGGCCCCTTCAAATCGAGGAGAATTGACGTATGCCCTTCACGTTGCCAACGAGTGATCAGTTCTTCGCGCGCTTCCCCATTTTCGAGGACGCGGATGCCGACACGATCACAGCCATAATTGCGGAGGCCGCGAACTCCGTAGACAACACCTGGATCGAGACCGACTATCAACCGGCCATCATGTACCTTGCCGCCCATCTGTTCGCCACCGACAACACGACGGCGGGAGACGAGCCGGAGATCGGTGACCTCGGCTCGAACATGATCGCCTCCGAAAGCTTCGGGGGCATGTCGGTCTCATATCGACAAGGCGGCTCCTCTAGCGCAATCGCGTCGTCTGACATGTTCGGCACTACAGTCTATGGTCGCCGCTTCCTGCAGATGGCCATACGCAACAAGCCCGGCGTGGTGGCAATCTAATGCCCGACACCAAGCGACTACAAAGAGACGCCCACCAAATGATCGTGCGGTGGGGCGGTAAGGCCAAGAACGGCTTCCTCATTCGATCGCAAGCGAAGCGCCCCTGCACGATCGCGCGCATGGAGATCAAGCCGACCGAGCGCGGCTTGTATGTTGACGGCTCGAACAAGTTCGCAATATCAGCATTCGACCTCGTGACCGGCCCCGATCACGAGCAGGACATCATTCAGTTCAAGGGCCAGTTGTTCCGCATCATTCTGCCAGTGTCGGGCCCGACGCCTGACGGCACGACTGTGTTCTGGACTGCTATCACGATGTACGCGGGACCCGCAGTCTAATGGTCGCACCTACAAACCTGCAGCAAGACACGAAGTCACGGATCTCTTCGGTCTCTTTTAACGGCCTTTGGATATTGCAGATGTCCGCCAGCGTGACAATGCGTGGGAATCACGGGGCCATTGTCGGCGGCTCGAGCTTTACAAGTCTCGGTGATAACTTATTCGCTGTAGCTGCCGGCGTCGGCTCCGCATCTGGCCCGAGTGCTGGCAAGACGGTGCAGGTCTCTAGCGATGATTTTGATATCAGCACGTTGTTCAGTTTGAAAGACTTGCAAAAGGGACCGATCACCGTGTTATCGGTGCATAGCAGTAACGATCCCAAAACGAGCACCTTGCTAAAAATCGCCACTGCCGTCACGATGATACTTCCGTCTAAAGATAATGGGCTTCTAAGTAAGAACCTAGAAGTCAACGCGCGGAATATGGCACAGGCCATCGGAACGTTCACAACCACAGGAAGTAACAGCGCAGGTTCATCGGCTTCCAGCGAGGTCGATAATTTTACGATAAAGAAAACCCTGCTTGCGGTGACACCTCCGAACAGCAAAGCTTTCACGGTCGCGGGTGGCAGCGATATAGGTTTCGATAGCACAAAACCCGACACGCTGCGAACGCGGGTCACAACGGACATATACATTATCGATACCATCAACCACAAAATGATCGATCACACTGGCACGGACTCCGGAGGGTAATCATGACACCGGCAACATATGACTTCACTTGGGTACGGGGGTCGACGACGCCGCTTCGTCTGTCCTTCATGGTCGATAACGTGGCAATTCCCTACGATGACATTCGCCTGTCGGTCTACAAAGGCAAGACGCTGGCGTTTCGTTTGTCGATCACGCAAGACCTCGACACGACCGGCAACCCCGGCACCGTGTTGCAGAACGCGCCGGGCGACGTGTCGTTTATCCCGACCTCGTTTCAAACGCGATCGTTGACGCAGACCCCGAACGATGGCACCACGGGCAAGAACTCTTACGAGGTCGAGGTGCGCAACGGCCTTGACGAGCAGGTCTACCTCTTGGGAACGATCGCCGCAATCGGCGGTCTCAATGACGACGAAGAAGTGGCGTCCTGATCATGGTAGACATCACAGTCAACGATACCAAGGTTCTTGTCATAACGGTGACGCCGCCCACTGGCGGTGTAGTCGTCCTCGATCCGATCGGAGTCCCCGGCACGCAAGGGGGTGATGGCTGGACCCCCGTGCTCGCTGTCGTCGCAGATGGTGCGCGCGACGTGCAACGCATTGTCGATTGGACCGGAGGCGGGGGTACGAAGCCGGCAGCCGGCGCGTACATCGGGGCCACGGGCGAGGTGGCTGACATCGCAGACGCCGTCGATATCCGCGGTGGGCAGGGCGTGCCGGGTGAACAGGGCCCCGCAGGCAAAGACGGTACGGTCGTGATCGGGGGCGAGACCGACATCCTCACGGGTGCAGGAGCACCAGCCGACACCCTTGGTATCGACAATCAGCTGTACCTCGACACGGTGTCGGACGACATTTTCAAGAAGTTGTCGGGCCACTGGACGCTTCAAACGAACATCAAAGGTGCTCCGGGTCCGGCTGGTCTCAAGGGTGACAAAGGCGATACTGGGTCGCAAGGCGTCCAAGGGTTGAAGGGAGACAAAGGTGACACAGGAGATGCGGGGTCAGACGGCGCTCCCGGTCCAGCGGGAACGGCGGGTTCTAAAATACTCACTGGCGTTGGTGTTCCTAGCAATGGTCTTGGCGCTAATGGCGACTTGTATATTGCTACTGACACATTCGAGTACTACTCGAAGGTTGCGGGAACATGGGTCGCTAAAGGAAATATTAAAGGCGCGGATGGCATTGTCGGACAAGACGGCGCTACCATCCGTATCACCTCCGGCACTCCATCCCCCAGTCTTGGCAACAATGGGGATGTTGCCTTCGACTCAGTTGGACAGCACCTCTTCTTCAAGTCCGCAGGAGCGTGGGCCGACGAAGGAGACTTACGAGGAGCAACCGGAGCCAAAGGAGATCAAGGTGATCCCGGAGTCGCAGGTCCGAAAGGCGACAAGGGTGACACGGGCACACCGGGGGCGGATGGTGCGAATGGCGCGACGATCATCGTCGGTTCAGTCGATCCTGATCCGTCGCTGGGGAATGACGGAGACGAGTACTTCCAAACCACCTCAAAGCATCTTTTCAATAAAGTGGCCGGAGCTTGGGAAGACCTCGGGTCGCTGAAAGGCGATCAGGGAGACCCCGGCCCTCAGGGCGTGAAAGGTGATCAGGGTGAGCCGGGTGCGGCTGGACCTGCGGGTGCTGACGGTGCTCCCGGAACGGATGGTACTGATGGTACTGATGGCGCTCCCGGGGCAGATGGTGTACGCGGATCGGTCTGGTTCGTACACGCTGGTGTGCCAACATCTTCCGGCATCTCGACGATGCTCACCAATGACCTGTACCTGAACTCTACGAATGACGACATATACCAGTGGTCGGGTACGTCGTGGGGCTCGCCTGTTTCGAACATCAAGGGTGCGCCGGGCCCAGCGGGAGCTGATGGGTCACCCGGGACCCCCGCGCTGAATGTCGCAGATGCGATGATGTTCTTCCCCGGCAAGATCGTAGCCGCGACGCAGCTGATGTTCCGCACGAAGCTCGGAAGAGCTTTTAATTGGCCGGCAAATATGGTCGGCTCTAAGTTTGAATGCGGCACGGCCCCAACCGCGAGCGCCGTGTTCCTGATCAAGCAAAATGGCACCACGGTTGTGACGGTCACTTATGCAGCTGGTAGCGCGACCGCGACAGTGGTTAGTTCGGCCGTTGCTTGGGCGATCGGAGACGTCATGACCGTCACGGGGCCAGCCGCCATTGACACGACCATGGCCGATATCGATTGGTATCTGCTAGGGAGTCGCTGATATGACTATCCAGTTCGATCCGTCTACCGCTATCAACGTCACGCTATCGAACGGCGGCCTGACCGGCACAAACACCTCGACCGCAAATCCCTCCGGCTGTAAGGGCTTCGCAGCCGACGCCAAGTCCTCAGGCAAGTGGTATTTCGAGGTAAGGGGTCTTTCGACCAACGGCGGCTCGCAATCAAGCGTCGGTCTCAACACGCCTTCATCGACCATCGCGAACCAAGTCACGGTCGGGGGCGGCGGGGGTGGTGTCGGTCTATATCAAGGCGGCTCTGGCGCGATCTTTATAAGTGGATCGAACACCGGCGTCACTATCAATGGGTCCCCGTCTGCGACCGATGTTATCGGCGTCGCTGTCGACTTGGACCATATGAAGGTCTGGTTCAAGAATATCACCAAGGCTGGTCCTTGGAACCAACCCACCGCAGGAGCAGATCCCGCCACCAACGTTGGTGGCTTGTCTATCACAGCGACGCCGCTTGTTCCCTTCTTTGGCTGGGGTGGCGGGGGCAGCGTCGGCCAGCCCATGACAGCTAACTTCACTGGGCCGTTCGTGACTGCGATGCCCGCAGGCTTCGCATCATGGGACTTCGACCCATCGATCGTGGCTCTAAAGACCTTCGCGAACCAATCATCAGCGACCGCTAATCCTAATCCGGTCACGAACACAGTGACAGCGAAATCTGGAGACTTGATATTAATAGCGTGGTCTGCCACCGTCACGGCCGGTTTTCCTGCGGCGGCTCATACACTCTCCGGAGGAAGTTCTGGAGCTGTAACACAATTTGTGTCCGGGACCTCTGCCAACGATGGCGCGATCACCGGGTGCTTCCTAGACGAGATGCAAGCATCGCGCGACATCAACGGGGAGACACTGACCTCTACTTTTACGACCAGCGGTGCGGGGCTGGTGGTGCAGCCAGCCGCCGTCGTGATCGTTGTCCCGGGAGGCGTTCATGGTTCGGCCACGGTACAATTCGACGCGACGTCGTTTCATAGCTCCACCACTGCCAAGACCGCAATTGACAACTCAACCGCCGTAGGCGCGGGCATATCTAGTACGGCGTCCTCGCAAATTATCATTGGCATGACGTGCGGCCGAGATAGCACAGCCGCCAGTAGCTTGCTCCCGGACACCGCGCATGGTTTCTTGGAAGCCTACCGATCTCCAAACGCCACTTTCACAAATAACTTGTGGGTCGGCACCAAGCGAGTCAATCACGTACCATTGGCAGCGGATCAGCTAGTAAGTTCTCCATCTTCTTTTCTGGGCTGGATCGCAGCTACGCATGGTTTTCAGGTCGCTGCTGCCGCCGCCCCACCACCGCACCCTCAAATAGTATGGATGCTATGAACATGCCAGACCTGGTTGACAAACGCGAACTCATTCTAGCGCAGCTGTTCGCGATCGGCTCCACGATCGACGGAGTCAAGACGAAGCGACGCAACAGCGGTCTGCTGTCAACTGATGACCGCCCCGCCTTCGTTCTACTTGATGGGGACGAGCTTCCCACCAAGCTCGGCCCGCCCTCGCGTTCAAACTACGGGGGCGTCACACCACAGCTCATGACGATGACTCCTGAGATGTATTTCCTCCTACCGGAAGCGCGCCCGCAGAATGATCAAGTCGGGCAACAGGTCAACGCTCTCCGTTTCAAACTATATGCGGCCATCGCGAACGATGCGACGCTACGGGGCTTGATCGGGCCAAATGGAACCATCGTGTATTACTCCACGACCACTGATCTAAAATCTGGTTCAGTTTTAGGCGGTACGATCCGCATGAACTACCAGCTCACTTACGTTCTGCAATTTTAACCAAGGAGCACTACGACAATGCCGACACCCAGCACGACGTCCCCGAACATTGGCAACCTTCAAGTTGGCAAGGGGATTCTATCATTCAAGAAGGAAGGGTCTGACACCTTCCGCGATCTGGGCAACGTCACGGGTATGACGCTGACCCCGAACATTACGACGCTAGACCACTTCACGTCGCGCGCCGGTACCAAGCTGAAAGACTTGACGATCATCTTGGAGAAGGCCTCGACGGTCAAGATCGTCATGGAAGAGTTCACGGCCGACAACCTCGGTCTGATGCTCTGTGGTGACGCTGACGGTTTCGCAGTCGGCGGGCACCCGACGGTCGAGATCTTCAGCGAGGATGCGATCAACGGCGAATTGAAGTTCGTCGGCACCAACGAGGTCGGTCCGCAGATGACGGTCGATCTCTACAATGTGTCGTTCACGCCGACCGGCGCGATCGATTTTATCTCCGATGCTTTCGGCAATATGGAGACCACAGCCGACGTCCTCGCTGCCACCGATGGCGTGAACGTGGGCAAGTTCGGACTCGTGACCTTCACGAACGTCGCGCCCGGCTCCTGATCCGCCCATTGTGGGCAACACTACGCTGCATTGTGCAGTGAACGCAACAAAGAGAGAACCAAATGGTATCGCTACTTGACATCGCACCGAACAAAAAGACCGTCACGATCCGCGGCTCCGACCTCGAAGTATCGGGGATCACGGCTGACGGTCTGGTGCATCTGCTTCAGACATTCCCCGAATTGCAGAAGGCGTTCGCAGGTGTCGCAATCGAACAGGCCGAACTCAAGGGCCTGATCTCGCGCTTCGGCTACACGGTCGGCGAGATCATCGCGATGGGTGTGGGCATGCAGGGCGACCCCTCAACGATCGCGTTCGCGATGACTCAGTTAGGTCTTGGTGAGCAGACCGAAATCGTCGAGAAGATATTCGAGCTCACGTTCCCCAAGGGCCCAAAGTCTTTTCTCGACGCGCTGGCAAGAGCGGCGGACTTGGCCGGCGTGCGTGGCAAGGTCCCGCTTACGAAGTCGCCCGCGCCATCTCCCGACTCGTCAAGCACGGCCACGACATCCGAGACTGCTGGCGAATGACTCCGAAGCAGCTCACCGCGTGGACCGAACTAATCTACCGCGAGGAGCTGCGCGAGGAGATCAATGGCGCTCGTGTCGCGCGAATGGCGCAAGCCAACGACCGCTCCTATATGGAGTGGATCAAGAAGCAAGCTGAGGAAGCAAAGTGACGATCAAGATCAGCTTTGACAACATGGACCAGATCGGGCGTCAGTTTAAAAACCGAACGCAGCGATTTGGTGAGCGCCAAATTGTCGCCGCACAGACCGCAGCCCAAAAGGCTGCGGACACTCTTATCTCCGAAGGTCAAGCCGACATGGCCTCGAGCGGCAAGTTCACGTCCGATCGATGGCAGCAGGGACTGCAGGCGAAGGTCTCGTTTCAGTCGCGATCTGATATCAACATTCGATTTACACACTCCGTCACCTTCTGGAGGGTGTTCGAGTTTGGAGCGACAATTCAGGGCAAGCCGATGCTGTGGATTCCCCTGTCATTCGCCGACGACGCGCAAGGTGTCAGGGCGCGCGATTATTCGGGGGACCTGTTTCGTGTCGATCGCCCGGGCAAGGCCCCGCTGTTGATGGCGTCGCAGGGCAAGGGTCAGCCCGCTGAGGCCAAGTACTTCGGCAAGGATCACGTCACGATCCCGCGCAAGTTTCATTTGCGCGATGTCGCGCGCTCTGTAGCTTCACGCATATCTCAGTTCTATAAGGAAGCATTTGCAAATGGCTGACGACACACCAGACCTAATTTCTAATATCAGCATCACGGGCGGCGACGATGCTGTCGCCACTCTGCAGAACGTCGGTGATCAGGGAGCGGCCGCCCTCGACAAGCTTGCGGCCAGCGCGCAGAAATCAGCTGATGCTGTTGGGAGCGCCTCCGACCAGATCACGAAGTCACTATCGGGCGTGCAAAACGCGGTCCCCGATAGCAGTGCTGCTGACCGTTTAGCGTCGATCGAAGCTGCCGCCCGTAGCTTGGGCTCTGCTGTGCGTACTGGCGTGGGGGACGTGACATCGTTCGGCGTCAAAATAGCCGGCGTGGGCGTGGCTGCTCTAGGCGCAATCACGGGTCTTGCCAAGTTCGCGCAATCGATCACGGCCGCAACGCGCGCTCCGACGGATCTCACCGCCGAATTGACGAAGCAGCAGGAGAAACTGAATAGGCAGGTTGCGAGCAACGCATCTCAGGCCGTCGAATACGACAACAGCATCCAAGGGCTCAACCGTGACCTCGCGGCTGGCAAGCTGAACTACGTCACCTATGGTCAGGCTGTTACCGACCTGAACCAGAAGTTCAAGGATCAGGAGCGGGCGCACGAGGCGTTGCAAGAAGCGCAGCGCGTCACCCTCGAGCAGAACCAGAAGTTGCAAATTCAGGCTGAGCAGACCGAAGCCTTCAATCATCTGGTCAAGATTTACGGCACCGACCTGACGAACTCCTTGATCACGTTGGGCAAGCAGTCGTTGTCCGTGCAGAAGTCCTTGCGTGATGCGTTCGGTCCCATCTTGTCAACGCTGGTCGACAAGATCATCAACCTTATTGATCAAGCGATGCCGCAGATCAACACCCTGATCAACACGGCCGCAAAGTCCTTGAATGAGTTGGTCACGACATCGGGTCCGTCGATCCAGCAAGTCACGGTGTTCCTGATCGACATGGGCAAGTCTGCGGTTCAGGTCGTGCAGACTGTCATTGTCCCGGCCTTCAAGGGCTTCCTCGCGATCCTGCAAACGGTCGCGGACTTCATTAACCATACATTCGGCACGAACATCTCGGGTAACTTCCTCCTGATCCTTGCGGTCGTGTTGCAGATGACCGGCGGCTTTACGGCGTTGTTTGCTGTGATCAATATCGGCGTGCAGGTGTTCAGCGTGTTGCAGTTGTTCATGTCGGGCCCACTGATCATCGCAGTCGTGTTGATCACGGCGGCACTCGTTGCCCTCGCTGTGTCAGTTGACTGGAAGGCGTTAGGCGCATCGATCCAAGCCGCGTTCAACACGTTGAAGACTGCGGGAATTGACGCGATCAATTCAGTGCTGAGTTTCTTTACGTCGTTCCCGGGCAACCTTGCGATCGTGTGGGCGGCGGTCGTTGCTGGTGCGCAGGCATTGTGGCAGCAGCTGGTCGATGGTTTCAACAGTCTTGTGCAAATGGCCGTTGATGTCGGCAACGCGATCGGGGCCGCGTTCCAAGCTGGTTGGGACAAGATCACGTCTGGCGCGACCAACATGTGGAACACGGTCAAAGGCTTCTTCGGCGACCTGATCGATAAAGCGAAGACGTTGCTTGGCCTACAAGGTCAGGTATCGGACGGCGCGCAAGGAGGCGACTCGAGCAACACGGTCTCGGCTGCGGGTGGTGGTCTGATCAGGGGCGCGGGTTCAGAGACCTCGGACTCGATCCCTGCATGGCTGTCCAATAACGAGTTCGTGGTTCGTGCGAAGGCCGTCGCGAAGTACGGTGTTGGTTTCATGAAGGCGATCAACAATGGTGCGTTGGATTTGTCTGGCGTAATCCCCGGGTTTGCGAACGGCGGTCTTGTGACGACGATGCCGATCCAGCGCTTCGCGTCTGGTGGGTCTGTCGCGAAGTCTAATCGCGTTCTGAACTTGACGATCGGGGGAGAGACGTTCCAAGGCCTGCAGATGCCCGAGGCCGTCGCCGACCGCATGACGAAGTTCGCAGTCGCAAAACAAGTATCATCAGCTGGGCGCAAGCCCGCATGGGTTGGGGGTCAACAATAATGCCGGGTCCGGGATTTTCGACGCTACTCACGATACTGGGTCAGGGGCTCGCGCCTTACTCAGCCCGTGGTCTCACACAGACGCTTGAGCATATCGATCAAGCGGCAAACGTAAAGCGCACGGTCAACGGCAACTTGAAGAACATCGCATTCGATGGCTTCAAGAAATACAGGACCACGATCTCGTGCCAAGACGTCGAAGCCCCAGCGCTTGACGGGGTGTGGCCGGGGGATCAGATCGAGGTGCATTGCTCGGCAGAGCTCGCGTACCTGACAAGCGACGTGTCTGTGGTACACCCAGCGCGGCCAGCGGTGTCGGGGTCACCACGGGTCGAGGGGGATTACACGTACTATCGACCCGTTCTGATTATGATGATCACAGCCTTTACCGGCTCGCACGTCGAGTGGGATGGAACGGTGTCGTGGTCGATGACAGCGGAGGAGATTTGACGTGTCGGTGAGGAATTTCTTTTTCGCATTTGTTGACCCGGACACAGCATTCGACCCCACGATCCACAACGTTGATGACCTCGACGTTTTTTCGTTCTCGATGTCACAGGCCGAGGGTGACTTTGCGCAATTGTCGGTCACGATCAAGAACCCGAAGATTGGATTGCTTGCACCCGGTCGCAAACAATGGTTGTGGTTTTCATGGTTCAACGGCACTGCCATCGTGCCGAGACTGTTGGGGCGTCTAGTCGCGCTGCCCGACAACCTATTCGATACCACCATCACGCTCGTATTCACCGCGAAGCCTTCGGACTTCTTGGCGCGCAAGGCCGCATTGGCCGCTACCATGCGCAACCTGCCTTTTTGGGATCCGATCTTCATCACACCAAACTCGTGGTCCGATGACGACACCGTGCTCGAGGCGCGTTCGGAGTTGTGGCATATCGATCCTGTGACGCATGAAGTCACTTCGTCCGATATCATCGTCGGCGATAGCGTCGTGGAGTTCCAGCAATCCGACATCTTCTACGATGGCGTGCAGGTCAATCTGCAGGCCTCCCCCGTGTCGACTGTGACGATGCAAGCAACGATCCCGTGGCAGCAGTCTGCGACGGGGAGCGTTGATCTCGGTCGAGACGTGTTAGGCTTCTTCGGCAACTTCGAAAGCCAGAAGTTTCAACAGATATCCTCGTTTACGTTCACGGGTCTTGCGAGCTCATGGCCGAAGCCGGGCGCATCGATCGGCGATGGCTGGGTCGTGACTGTAGGCGAGTTGCTGGATCAATCGTTCCTGTCAGTGCCGGCGGCCCCTCTGATCTTCCCGGGCATATTCGACACCAGCGACATCACGCCAGTTGCAACGGGTTCCATCGTGTTCCCGATTGGCTTCACGGGCACGACGTATTCTGGCGTGGATGGCGCCAGCATTCAGGGGACGGACACAATCGTCGTCGTACCGATCGGGTGGGGCGTGCCCGAACTCGTGCTGCAATATACGCGCGGTGTCCAGTATGCGCAGGTCGTCACCTTCACGTTGTCGGCCGACATGCAGGAGCTTATGACCGACGATGATGCGGATGAGACGATCGCGCTCACGCTGTCGGCGAACCCCGTATCGGATATCACCTTTGACGACTCGATACCATTGGGTGCTTTGACGGGTCGTGATTATGTGCATAGCGCCCGAGGTCGTCAGTCCGTCGAATACTTGATCATGGTCGCTCGTGCGAACCTGCTCGCGAAAGCACGCGCGATCACGATCACCTACCAGACCACATTCGATTTGGGCTTGCCGTGCTCATTGCGCATGAACGCTCTGATCCACGACCCGCGTCTACCCGGCGGTCAAGCGATCGGCAAGATCACTTCGTACTCACACGACCTCGACGGCAGCGACGGCACCCCCCTGACATCACTGACGATCGCCTGCGCTGTCGGCTTCGGGGGCTCCTTCACTTCATCTCCGGGCACTGGCGCATGGGTCGATGATGCCTATGTCGATCCGGCGTATCAAGAGCACAACAATCAAATCAGTCTGACCCCGACAAGCGACGTGCAATTCCAGTTGGATCCCAGTGTCGTATTCGACGACGGTCTGAACTTCGCAGGGGGATTGAGCAACAATCAAGCCGTGCTCGACATCACGGTGAAGAATGACGCGAACGTGCAGAAGGCCGCGATCTTGGCGATCTCAGGAGTGTACGGTGATCAGGCCGCGATATCGACACTCCTAGGCACGATACCGACGACGGTCTCTCTGCTAATGGCCCCGATGTCCGGCGGGCCGTTCAAGCAGGAAGTCGCGATTGGCCTTTCCGACCTGATAGTTCCACAACAAATCAATTTGGAGGCACCGAGTGACTAAGCTTGAGCAGATTGTTCGACCGTATGTTGCAGGTGCGATCCGCCCGCCTGCCCCGATCGGTCTGCAGTTCCCCGTAGTCGCGAAGCCCAACGTTCCGACGGTGTGGGGGTCGGCTGGACAGAACGCATTCCAGTTGAGCGCATCGATCAATCAGAAGGCGCCGCCAACGCAGTGGCCCAAGTCGGATGAAATCCAGCGCACCTTTGACGTGGTGCGTGTGTTTAACCCCGACGATCATTCGACGTTCGTGGATGTCGAGGCCGTCACGGAGTATCAGGCCCGCAACCAGATCGATCAATCCCGCATCACACTGCGGTACGCAACCAACACCAACACCGACAACACGGAAGTCATCTCCCGTGGCAACGTTCGCAAGTCTTCCACCTAAGGGAATAGCAAATGGCACTCGACGGCATTGTCTATGTAAACGATCATCCGGCACCGCGCAACGCCGGCAAGGGCTCGCCTCTCACGGTAGACGAGGCAGACGATAATTTCTTCGAGCTCTACACGCGACTGAAAGCGTTGGAGACATCGCCGCCGACCGCCGTGTCGATTTCGAACATTGCGGTCAACGGCTCACAACTCCTGATCACTCTGACCGATGCGTCGACGTTCGGCCCGTTCACACTGCCGATTGCCAAGCTGAACTTTCGAGGCGACTACATCCCGGGCATGATACTCGCGGACCTCGATCTAATCGACGTGCCGAACCAAGGCCTGTTCATGACCTTGGTCGCGAACACCGACACGGACGACCCATTCAATCCTGATGCGGTCGATGGCTCGGGCAACAAGCTGTTCACTCAGGTGTTTGGTGCCGACACTCTTGTGTACGATGTCGGCTTCTTCTATCCGGGCAAGCCGGGCATCGGTATTCAAGCCGATGGCTATATGTTCGCTCACAAGTTCGTGCGAGCCACGACCATCGCCGCAGGCCTCGTGGGTTCTGAGGCATCGCTGCGCATCGCGTGTTCGGCTGCGTTGTCGTTCCCCCTGTACGGCAACGGCACGTTGATCGGGTCTATTGACTTCGCATCTGGCGCATCGACCCCCACCTTCACATTCGCATCCGATGTCGCATTCGCGGTCGGAGACGAGATACAGGTCGGGCCCCCTGTCGCGATCGATCTAAACGCTCGCGACTTGCAGCTGACCCTACTGTTCAACCGAGTATAATCACATGGGTGCTATTGCTGCCATCTCGCAATTCGGGTTCCGCAATCTAGCGAACTCGGTCGCGAATATCGCTGACGGGAATTCCGGGACCTTCTGGGGCTTCGATAACCCATCGGGTCTTGCGAACAATTCGTGGATCCAAGTCGACTTCGGGTACCCGGTGAAACTGAAGTTCTTCCGTCTGCAGAAGCAGGCGTTTGGCTTTGGCGACTTCAAGGTCGTGTTGTCGAATAACCCCGCGACCAATGGGTCCGATGCGGTCGGCCCCGATGACTTCGTGACAGGAGTGTTCCGCGACATCGATACCGGCTCACCTCCTGATCCCAACTATGAAGGCACCATCAATATTTTTACCGGCAGCACTGGCGCTCCCCAAATCGAGGGCATCGTGGTATCGCCAGGTCAGCCTAACATTGGTTACTATACAATGCCGCTGACGACCGGCCTGTTCCGATATATGCGTTTGATGCCCGCCGGTACTTTGCCGATCTCGCCGGGTCTGTTGATGTCCGACATCAGCCCCGACTACTCGGTCGCCATCAAGCAGGTGGGGTTCTCCTCGAACGACCCAGTATTTAACATGGTCGATGGGGACTTCAGCACGTCGTACACACCGTTGGCGTCTTCGTTTACGTCGTCTGCTGTGCTAACGAGTGACCCCCTGACCTCGAACCCGGGGAACTTGCCCTTCATTCAATTTGACTTCGGGGAGAGCGTTTCGCTAGCCGCGCTCTTTTTAGATGTCGATAAGACATCGTCCGGCTCTAACGCAACATGGAACCCCGCCGATAAACTTAATGTCAATCTGACGAATAATAATCTGACCGCGACTTGGCCCGGTAATAACTTCTCCGGTGTCCGCTCTACCACTTCAATGTCAACCGGCAAATTTTATGTCGAGTTTCAGAACATCGCCATCGCCAGTGACTTCCATTCCGGAGCAAACTGGATCGGCTTTGGTCAAATAACAACTGCTCTTGGTCAGCAAGCGGACGCCGGTACGGGCGGCTTTATGGGTGTGACTCAAGCCGGGAACTTCATGAGATCGGGTGCTAACACACTGGCGATCAGTGGTGGCGCATTCGGTGATCCATCCGGCAAGACTCTTAGCTACGCAATCGACTTCGATGCGGGAATGATTTGGGGCCGACTCAACAATGGTAATTGGAACAATAGTGCTACCGCCGATCCGGCTACAGGTGTCGGTGGATTTAATTTTAGACCGAACTATCCGGCTGGCACCCAATTTTTCTTGCAAACCACGACCACGACTGTTTCGGTCGTCAATCATGTGACACTCGCGCTGAGTCCCAGTGCGTTTATAGAAACTCCACCACTTGGCTTCGATGTCTGGAGCGGCACCAACCTTGCTGGAGACTCGCTCGGAGATTCGCACATTATCGCATCAAATTTGGATGCTAATGATCAAGCGCACGCTTTCATGGGGTTGGACGCATTAGGTCAAGTCATTCCGGATGTCGATCTCGGGTTTGTCAATGGTGCAGCTTTATCGTCCGGTGTTCCGATCGCGACTGGTATTGACCCGTCTCTTAAGTATCGCTACTACCGGCTGATCTTCGGTAAGAACGACGGTCCAAATGGCGATAAGCTTGTTGAGTTTCAATTCGCGCTAAATAGCTCGCTGCGCTTCATCGAGTCCGATTACGACTCGGTATGGGGTCGAGGTGACCGCATCGCGAATGGCATGCTTGCGACGGGAGTTAATGGGGGCTTGAAGGGCGGCACACCAACGAGCGCATTCAACAATAACTTCTCTGCGGCTGCTGGCGATCATTTCAGCTCAGACCCGGGGGACCTCCCCGCCGGTGCCAACTGGTGGTTTCATTTCGGCAGTTGGGGCGTCGAACTACACGGATTGCAATGGGTTAGTGCATCTGGCCAGGCCGCGACAGTCGCGGACATCTGGCAGCTGCAAGGCGGTCTGCGGCCGGGTGCAACGTTCCCCGGATCCTACGCCAACGAGTTCAATGGCCTGCAGTGGTCGCAGCCCAATCAATTCAATCTAAATCTTGGTAAGATAGAGTTCACACCCAAGAGTCCCATACCGTGGCCCATGTATGCGTTGGTTAACTCGAGCCATAACGCATCGTTCCCCGGCGGCTTTATGGCTGACGAGTTGTTTATCAAAATCGCGCATTCGAACCTTGACGGCGGCGATCGTAGAAACCTCAGCGGCATGAGGTCCGACAAACATGTCGTGATCACAACGTCCTCGGGCATCAGTCCGGGCAGCGATCTCCCGTACAGCGGGCTGCTCGACGGCGTGTATGATTATCAGAACGCAGGAGCAGCAGGGCCCAAGGGAAACTATTCGCATTTTCAAGCGACATCGGGCGGCGGTGCGATCACGAACGCAGGTCAATGGATACAATTCACGTTCCCGCGTTCCGTCACACCGAACCATTTGTGCTTCTGGACACCCAACCAGCTCGAGAGCTACACCGTACCCGGTGTACCGGATCACTATGGTACGTGGCATTGGGAATTCTCAGACGACAACGCACACTTCACCGCGATCGGAGATCCGTGGTCGTTCACCGAAAACTGCCACGCGATGATCGCTCCGCGACAACAGGCGTTGAACCCATTAGTACCCTCGACCAATCAGGGGTTCAATCTGACAGCGGCTGGGGACACCACAGGCCATGTCATTTGGCGAATGGTGCTCAACTCCGGGCCAGCGTTCGGGTCGTCACCCAACCTTGCTCAGGTCGTGTTTAATCTGACCGATCGAGGTAATCAGGGTGAGTTCGTCTCGATCGATTTCTCCGACGGTGATGTTGGTGACTCGTTCGGGTTCGACATATCGAACTTCCTGCCACCCGGCTCACCATTCGCGGTAGCACTAAGCGATGATGTCACGGATGGTCTCACGGCAACGTTGACCGTGACTCCGGGCTTCTTCTTACGGTTTGATATCGATGACGGCGGCGATATCGAATTTTTCTCCAATGACATTTTGCCGTCAATGGTCACCCAGACCGTAGCTATCATCACAGGAAGATAAAATGCCAGCTATTGCAAAACAGCATTCCTTCGTGGATGCAATGAAGATTGAGTACAAGTTCGAGGGCGGCAAGGACAACGACCCTGTCGACCCGGGGGGCCGCACCAATCAGGGTGTGATCCAGCGCGAGTTCTCCGCATGGCTGAAAGCGAACAGCAAGCCCAACCGTGACGTGTTCACGATGACCGATGCCGAACGCGATCAAATCTACAAGGAGAATTACGGCGACAAGGTCTGGTTCACGCAGCTGCCACCGGGCATCGATCTAGTCGTGCTCGACGGCGCAATCAACTCGGGTGTGTCGCAGTCCATCAAATGGCTGCAGCGTTGCTTGGGTGTGTCGGCGACGGGGGTGATGGGTAACATCACACTGCAGGCCGTTTTGCAGTACCCCGATGACGATGACCTGATCGCGAAGATCATCGCTCGTCGCAACGCGTTTCTGAAATCGCTCAAGACGTTTTATCATTTCGGCAAGGGCTGGCTGTCACGCATAGCGCAACTCCTAAAGACTGGGCAGTTGTGGGCGTCCGGTTCAGTTGGTCCCGAGATCGTCTGGCAGGACAACATGAACAAGAAGGCGACGATCGTGGATGCGCTCCCGCTTGTGTCAACGGCACCCGCGGATGCGACGGCCGCCGGTGGTACGGTCACGACGGTGCTCACGACTGCGCAATCGACGCTGGCGCCATTGCAGGGGCATTCAGCGCTGCTTGATCAAATCCTGCTGGGCCTGATTGTGTTCGGCGGCCTCGCGACGGCCTTCGGGTTTGCGTGGTCCTACTACGCACGCACGAAGAACACAGCCCTGACCGATGCGTTGGACCTCGCACCTGTCAAAGCTGACAACGATAACGACATTGTGCCCGAAGCAGTAAAGGCGCAGTATGTGGATCCCAAAGCAACGGGATCGGAGACGGGCAACATTGCCCCGGGCGTCGTGACGACATCGGGTCGCACGGCAGGCGACACCGAAGTCCGTGTCAACCCACCCGCAGCACCCGAGGAAAAGGCGGCCGCTTGATCATGAACTTCATCATCGACCACATCCCCGTTTGGGTCTATGTGGTCGTTGGGTGCGCGGGGGCTGGCGCACTCATGTATTTCTTCAGCCCCATTATCTTGCCTCTGTGGAACTTGATGCCTTCGTGGCTGAAATGGACACTGGGGTTCATTGTCGCAATGTTCCTTGCAGTAATGGGTGGTCGAGTCAAGGGACGTCGTGACGCAGAAGAGGAAGAGCGTCGGCGCGATGCGCAGGCGCAGGAAACGAGGGACAAAATCGATGTCACTGTGGACAAGCTGCCGGAGGGCGGCGCTGAGAAGCAGCTTCGTGATCGTTGGTCTAGCGATTAGCTTAGCTGGGTGTGGGGGCTCGGTGTGTACCGGCTGGGAGCCCGTCTACATTAAGAAGGAAGACAAGCTAACCGACACGACTGCGAGGGCGATATTGAAGAACGACGAGTACGGTTCGTCCCTGCACTGCCCGGCGTTCAAACACAAATGATGCCAGAATGGATCGTGAAGATCCTTGAAGGTATGGGCCTCGCGGGCGCTATCATCTTCGTTTTGATGATGGCGGTCGCGGGGCTTGTCGCCTATGTCAAGTCGATGCAAACCAAGGCCGACAAGGTCTATGGATATCGTCTTGCCGAACGCGACACACTGAACAAGGCATTGACTGACGCCGCGCAAGTCTTGAAGGACATGCTAGACGCGACTCGTGATCGAAACGACCTGACCGAGGAACAGGGCGAACTTATATCTAAACAAATCTATGCGTTTGAGTTATTAAAAGCGTCAGTTGTTGGTCAGTATGAGAATATCAGAGAGCATCAAATGGCGGCATCGCAAGCCGTCACGGCGATGGCGGACGCGATACGTCAGCTTTCGTCAATGGTGTCTGACAATAAAAACAACTACGGTCTGATGCTGGGTCAGATCTTGAACCGGCTAGATGGTCTAGAGAACAACGTCAAAGCGGCGGTTGGCGCAGGAGCACAAGCTGTAGCGGCGGACTTCCGCCAGCAGCTGGGCAATGATCTTACGATCGTGCAACGTAAGAAGCGCATCATTACTCAAACCAGACCGAAAGGCCAATAATGATTGGCTGGATAGAACGACAATTGAAGCGGTGGGGTATCGCCCCCGCATTCGACGAGAACGAAATGTTGAATGCACAAACCGACAATAAACTGCATGACTTCGAAGTCGTAGCACAAGAAGTGCGTGAGGAGACTAATAAGCGACGATCAACCAACGAACGACTTCGCGACATTCTATCCGACGCAAAGACTCGAACCAATTCTTTTGCGGACATGGAAGAGTTGGTTAATGCCAAAGGAGGCCGCCGACGTGAATAGCATCTACCAAGAGATCATCGCAAATCAGGCCATCATACGCGAGAGCATCAACGGAGCTTGCATGATCCTGTTCTTGAACCTTACTCTGATGATCGTGACGTTCCTTTATCAGGCTTGGTACTCACACTACGGCAATGAGAGCTGGACGAAGATACCCGGCGTGCCTACGGCTTGCGCGCTGTGGTGGATATTCGCGTCCGAAGCCTATCGAACTGGGTCTGTATGGAGCCTTTATCGATCGGGCGAGGAGCATGACGTCTCCGCTCTGGGCGTGTTCGCGCTCGCAAGCCTCCAATCAACGCTCGGTTATATGTTGTGCGGCGTGATCCTGATGTTCGGCTTGTTGCGTGCAACGTTCATATTCACACCGCCTCCGATCAAACGGTATATGTGGCTGGGCTCAGGGATGTCCGCAGTCGCATTCGTCACCATATCCCACATCCTCGATCTCCATGGATACTGAAAGGTAAAACGAAATGTCCGATCTCTCCGCCTACATCGGCAACAAATTCTGCCGCTGGCTTAACAACGACTCGCCGATGCCGACGCCACCCACGGGTCTGTTCATTGCCCTTTACAATGGCAACCCCAAGACGACCGGCACCGAGGTCACGACAACGGTGCGCACGGCGGGCCGCGTGCAGTGCCCGTTCACGACTCTTGCATTGGGCGCCGATCACACGATGTCATCGAGTGCGGCTGTCGACTTCGGGGCTGCGGCAGGCCCCACGACGCTGACACACCTCGCAATGTTCGATGCCGCATCAGCGGGCAACCTGATCGCGTCAAAGGCGCTTGTGGGTGGTGCCCTGCCCGTTGTCGCGGGGGCTGGGATCAAATTCCTCGCCGGCGGAATAACGTTCAACGTCGGATCAGACTCCTAGCAGGGCCCCTCTGCTGGGGGCGTGGGCCCCGGCAAAAGGCCCCCTGTCGCGTGAGCAGGGGGCCTTGCGTGATCGACACGTGACAGGGGGCGAACGCGCCCCCTGCCCCTCTGCCCGATCGTCTACAGTTCCAAAGACTCGATTGCAGAGCAGAAGCTTTCGAGGTCTTCTCCGTGGATATTGCACGGAGGCGCAAAGAGCAACATATTGCCTTTGCCATCGACCATGTTACCATCCGTGTAACATGAGATCCCGGCAGCCATCAGCTGCCGCTTCACCTCAAGGTGCAAGCCATCCTTCTCGGGATCGAACCTGACCCCCCAAAGAGTCCCCACACCACTGACCGAATGAACGTGCTTCACGCAAGCGAGACGTGGCATGATCTCCGTTTCGAGATGCTTTGACAATGCCCTGATCATCGGCAAGGCGTTGTCGTATGCATCCATTGCCGCGACCACAGCCGCACACCCGATCGGATGGTTCTGATTTGTCGAGGTGTGCGCGATCTTCCCGCAATGCTCCATGATCGCCCTCGAGCGCGACGACAACACAACAGCCGACATCGGGAAGTACCCGCCGGTGATGCCCTTTCCGAGCACCGCGATGTCGGGCGCCACATTGCAATCACCCATCAAACCGTAGCGCGACGATGCGAGTAGATGCCCCGTGCGATAGTTACCAGACAGCACTTCGTCGTGGATCAGTATCGCGTCGTATGCGTCGCACATTGAACGCACACCCGTCAGGTATGCGATCGTGGGCGGCTCGATGCCCAACGTGGTGCCTCCAATCGTCTCGATCAAAACGATCGCCTTCGCGTCGAAATCCTCGTAGCACCTCTTGAGCTTCCCCTCGAGCGACCAGATCGCCTCGCGCTCATGCAGTCGGATGCCTTCTGGTTGCCCTACGAGCGAGGGTGTGAAGGCATTGAAGCGGAAGTCGTTCTGCGACTGATTATTGTAGCCGCCCGGGAACCAAGCCGTGTCAACGAAGCCACACCGCGGGTGATCAGACACCATCAACGCGCCAAGCGTATTTCCGTGATACGAATGCCGGCGTGACAGGATCGGAGTGTGCCTCTGATCGCGTGACAAGATCTGCACCCCGAACTTCAAGGCGGCTTCGACCGCCTCCGAACCCCCTGAGTAGAACGTCACACCGCCCATGCTGAAACGAGGACCGGACCGCACAAGGATCGCACGACCCGCGTCCTCGATGATGGGTGCCGTCCATTGCCCCGAGTGTGCATAGGGCATCGTCATTACCTGCTTGACGATCGCGTCCTTGATGCCGGGCGCAGAGTGCCCGAACGATGTCACACCGGCGCCGGACGAAATGTCTAGCACCATGTTGTGCGCGATCGGCCGGCCCTCGTCTCCGAGGATGGGCGTCACGAAATAGGTGTCGGCCGAGTCAGACGCGACGGGCGGCGGGCTCGTGACGTTGCGATGCAGCATCGCTGGCGTTTGATATTTCATCCGTGCTTCGTGTGAAGTTTGATCCATGATGCGGCTTCCTTCTTGATGAAACGAATTGAGGGTCGCTCCGATCCCTTTACCACGATATGCGGCAAGCCGCGAGCGCGCCATGCCCCCACCGTCATTGCCGACACCTCGAACTTCTTGCAGATGTGTTGAGTTGTCCATAGCTTGTTGAGTACTGATTGTAGCTGTTTCGATGTCACGTCGAGTACCTCCTATGCTCAAACATACTGCAGTCGAAAAATGATCGCAGTATGTTTCATTACGGGTGGCTGGTTCCGCGGAGGAGTCACCTGCGATACGATAGCCCGTTGATCGGGATCAAGCGTCGGTTCGTGGATTGAACATCGCCACCGGGGCCTCTGATATCACAATGCTTGCGATGTCCGGACGCTCTAGGGGCCCTACACATTGCCTTAGCCTGACGGGGCGCCCCCCTAGGTCAGGCTTCGATAAGACCAATCGCTACTAGCAGGGCCAGTGTCGCCAGCGAATGAGTACTCCATGCTCATGACACCTTCGTAAAATGTGGAGCACCCGACGTGACGGTTTGATGTCGGGGGTGCAGGGTCCCCAGTGTGTTCATTCGAAAGAGTGACATAGCGCTGGGGGCCTTGCACCCTCAGTTCCTGTTTGATCTATAAAATAATCCTTATGGGTAACCTAGCGTTCCTATGATGTAGTAATGCAATCTGATTTTGAGTACTGACACGAACGTCAACAAAACGCACGTTTAAGGCCCCCTTGATCGTACCCCTTAAATTTGCAATATTGCATTCCCCCTCAACAGGAGTGCGGTAGCAATGGGAGAAACGAATGTTCCACAATAGACTCATGTGCGATGTTAAGTCGTTGTCGGTAGACTTTAACAATCAATGCGCGTCGATACACACCACAGGCGGTTGTGTGGATATGGCCGGCGCCATCGCGCTCGTGAATGACATCGACCCGGATATTGACGTCATCGAGACATTCATAGATAACCGCGAGGACACTCGCTACGTCAAAGGACGGGACCGATGGTATGCGCAAACAGGTTGGGTGCGATGAGGCCCGATCGTCCCAAGGATGTCGCGTTAAAGACCAGCGTCGTCATCAAGCGGCTGCGAGTCCCTATCGTTCACAAGCCCTTGAAGGGTTGCGCGATATATCGCAGGGGTAAGCTGGTCTACATCATATCGGGAGACTACGAGATCGGGGGCCGCGTCTCCAACCACTTTCATTGGGCGACGATCAAACCAGACGGCACGCTCGGCCGTCCGACTAAGGGGTATTGGTGATGGCCGCGACACAATGTCAACTAGTCAACGCGTTCGGCATCGTGATCGCGAAATGGGTCGGCAACTTCGTCGATACGGGCAAGCTGACGGGTCATTTGCCTCGTGCCGGCGAACATGTCGTGCCCAGCTTTGTCGAGTATGAAAATCGCACGTTTGAGTTGCGGCACAAAATGGGAGGAGGCCCGCTGACGTGGTACGAGCTGTGCCCCTATATCGTGCATCGCTCAGACTGCACGGAGTCATCATGAGGGTGTGGCTGCGCACGGACTTCATTGACGGGATCGAGGGGTTGGCAGGCGCCCTTGTTCTCGTGATCATCATTCGTCTGGCTGTGGGTTTGTGATGTCTGAAAATAAGATGAAGCATGCTTTCGTTTACGTGTGGGGACTCAAGGGGCCTGAGGGTCAGGTGTGGGACACGACGATCAAACGCGAACAACCCAAAGCGATATCCAAGAGCAACACTCATGAGTTGGACCCGGAGCAGGCGCGATACGCGATCTCCGTGCTCGAGGGCATGTTCCCATTCGTGCCAGTGCCGGAGGAGAAATGAGCAGGGAACGTTTTCTCGTCATGACGATCCTGTGGTTGCGCAACCACTACGATGTCGGCGGTGGCCCACCGCATCACGCGTCGGCTAAAGTGAAAGGTGACGTGATCAGGGTCGTCGACAAAATACTGCATCATGTCGGGGACCCCGCCGAGGTGTCAGCGACCGGAGAGTACGCCGCGTTCCTGCAAGAGCTGGAGCAATACAAATGAGACTTAAGGAACGCTGGCAGCGATGGGAGCGTGAACATCTGCACCACGACTGGAAGTCTCGCGTGCTGTGGTCTCTTGTGCAGGGGGTGTGCATCGGTCTCGCTGTGTACCTGTTGGTGAGTTCGACGTGGAAAGGAAGATAATGGTGAGCAGAGTAAGCAGCAAGAAGATACACATGATCGCAGTCACGAGACCTGAGGGGGTGCGATCGTCGTGCGGTATCAATGGCCTGCCTTTCGACACCGAAGGGGATATGGCCGAGATCGTACTCGCGAAGCCGGTCAAGGGGGATGACATGAAACTGACGGGGGAGGTGGAGCTCGTGACGTGCAAGCGCTGCCTTCAATTCATTGCGAACGCGGCGACGCGAACATAAGAGAGACGGGGCAAATGGCTAACATGGACTTCACTTCGAAAGACGTTCACGACATGACAGTCTGGATCGTCGCTGAAAACCTAGCAACACGACTAGGGTCCCGAAACCACATATCGGAGTATGTTGAGCAATCCGAGTATATCGTGCGATCAGGGGGCAACGAACGATCACACATGAAACGCATGGTCGAGGAGGCCGTCGTTCTCGCGATCGAGCTGCTCAAGCTCATGGAGCGCAACGGCTGGGAGCGCGGACCAAACGCGCATGTCGGGACCCGTTGGGTCGACACGTTGCCGATGCGCCGATGACGACACAGTGCCCAAACTTCCCACGCTGCCACTGTCCCCAACGCGGGACCGTCAGCCTGCCCGAACTGAGTCAAGCGCGCAAGCGTGTCGACTCGAGACCGTTCTGGAAACGCTATGAGTGGGTGCGAGCGTTTCGCAGTCGTGA
>Ga0193702_1000038_pt1 | contig 55708 bp, 52 predicted proteins | sample U3a1metaG_FD_143060 | JGI IMG/M metagenome (GOLD analysis project Ga0193702, IMG submission 143060) | Soil microbial communities from a riparian zone of the East river system, Colorado, United States - U3a1 | ecosystem: Environmental > Terrestrial > Soil > Riparian zone | place: USA: East River... | reverse complement strand
GTCCCCAGCATTTGGGTAAGCGATGGGCAATCAATATAACTGCTGTCAGATACATTATACATCCTTGCCAAAAACCGGGCGCGTTGGTTAAGTCTGTCGCCCTGGTTTTGCAAGACAAGCGCATAATCAAAAATTATACTGAACTCGCCGGAAGCAGGCACTCTGAATGTATAGCTAACGCGATTGGCCTTGCACCCCGAAGAGCCATTACCTAACCTGATGGACGCTTTACTGCCGTTAGGGCAAAGCATAGGGAACCCGCCATAATAGTCAAGCAGATCTGCATCTCTGGGTGGTATAATGGTATGCAATCCGTTAATAGGGCCAGTTTCTAACAGGCTAATTGTTCCGTCGTGAGCAACACTGCCCGACTGGCAATCCCAATTAGCAAACGTGCCGTTCTCAAAACCAATATTTGGCAGGCCCTGGGAAAATGCTGTAAAGCTTACCAGTAATAATACAATGACTAAATATTTGGACACAATACAATTGGTTAACAAGTTAAAAGTAAGAACTTTAACCTGTTAATCGCAATAACCGTATAATTATTCCAGGGAGGTAATTAAGACAGTAGTTTTTGCCTTAACATAAATTCTAACTGGTCGTTTGAGCCGGCCAGCTTTTGGTTCATCTCTTTTAGCTCTATTTTTTCCAGGTATTTATCATAAGCGCGAAGAATGGTCATATCCAGCTCCTCTTCGTTCCATGGCTTGGCCAGGTAATGAAATATCTTTCCTTTATTTACCGCGTCAACCACCGCGCCCATATCTGCATAGCCTGTTAAAAGTATCCGCATTGGGTCGGGATATTTTTCCAGCACTTTTTCTAAAAATTCAACCCCGGTCATTTCGGGCATGCGCTGGTCGGTAATAATGATCTGCACGGGCTTTGTTTCCAATATCCTAAGGGCCTCCGCACCGCTAATAGCAGTAAATACCTGGTATTTTATACGGAACGTGGCTTTAAATGAAAATAGGTTATTCTCCTCATCATCTACATAAAGTATAGATATCTTCTCTGCTGACATGCTACTGTTATTTACAATACATTCTATTATATAGGTAAATATACTAATTTCTAAATAAAATAATTTATTTAGATTTATTTTGACTTACAGACCAGTTTATAAGTATTACAGGCTTTAGAGCGTTAAGCAGTCTGTAGCTTTAATTTATTTTATAATACTAACCGGTTTTTTATACTCGTCAATAGCTACAAAAGTAAAATGGCCGTGTACAGCCAGTTCACGGCCCTCGGCATACATTTGTTCGATATAGATCTCTACGCCAACCTTTAAACTGGTGTTGCCAATATGAATAACCCGGCCAATTAATTCAACAATGGTTCCGGCGGGGATCGATCTTTTAAATCTATCCTATCGCTGCTAACAGTTACCATTACCTGCCGGCTAAAACGTGTTGCGGTAATAAACGCAACTTCGTCCATCATGTGCATGGCTGTGCCGCCAAACAGCGTATCGTAATGATTTGTGGTATTTGGAAATACCGCTTTGAAAATTCGTGTTTCGGATCTCTTTATTTTTTCTTCGATGTTCATTCTTTTTTGATTTGTGCAAGTATGTCATGCATCTTTTTTTTAGCTGCTGATGTATTTATTTCGTGCTTCATGCCTAACAGGCAATTGCGGCAAAGGCAACCCTGGTAAGTATTGCGCATATAGTCTTTTTCCGTTTCGGAGAAGGTAAGCCCGTGGCATTGGCATAACAGGATGCTACCCTCCTTACACTCAAAAGAAGCATTACACCTGGGGCAATGTTTAAGTTCGTGATTAGCCATAATGATAAAGCTGCCATGCGCTTGTTAAGACACATGGCAGCTTAATTAATTTTAAATGATCACATCGGTTGCTATCTTTTCCCTTGCAATGGAGGCGGCTTCTACCATGTTTTTAAGCGCTTCCTGGGTTTCGGGCCATTTACGGGTTTTTAGCCCGCAATCAGGGTTAACCCAAATATTCCCGGCAGGTAATAAAACAGCCGCTTTCTCCAGCAGGCTAACCATTTCGGCCACAGAAGGTATCCTTGGCGAATGGATGTCATACACGCCGGGGCCAATTTCATTAGGGTATTTAAAATCGGCAAAGGCAGCCAACAGTTCCATTTGCGAGCGCGAGGTTTCAATAGTGATCACATCTGCATCCATAGCGGCAATATGTTCAATAATGTCATTAAACTCGCTGTAACACATGTGGGTATGTATCTGCGTTTCGTCCCTAACCCCGCTTGCCGAAATACGGAACGCTTTAACGGCCCAGTCCAAATAACCCGCCCAGTCTGTCTTGCGTAGGGGCAATCCTTCCCTTATGGCGGGTTCATCTATCTGTATCACCTTAATGCCTGCTTTTTCTAAAGCCACTACTTCATCCCGTATGGCCAGGGCTATCTGGTAGGTGGTTTCAGACCGTGGCTGGTCATCGCGTACAAATGACCATTGCAGGATAGTTACCGGGCCGGTTAACATGCCCTTCATCAGTTTAGTAGTATTGGCCTGGGCAAAGCTGCTCCACTTAACGGTCATATCATTTGGCCGGCTAACATCGCCATAAATAACCGGCGGCTTTACACAACGGCTGCCATAGCTTTGTACCCACCCGTTTTTGGTGAATAAAAATCCGTCTAACAATTCGCCAAAGTATTCAACCATATCGTTCCGTTCAAATTCGCCATGTACCAATACGTCCACCCCTATCTCTTCCTGCCAGCGGATGGCATCTATTGTTGCTTTTTCAATTTCAACACCATATTGAGCCGCACTTAATTCGCCTTTTTTTAATCTGGCCCTTAGCTGGCGGATGTCATCAGTTTGCGGAAACGAGCCGATGGTTGTAGTTGGGAATAAAGGCAGCTTAAAGTTTTGCTGCTGGATTTTTTGCCTTACCGTAAATTCATTGCCGCGGCTGGCATCGGCATTTGTTATGGCGGCAACTCTTTTTTTGACTTCCTGTTTATGAATTAATTTAGACAAGTTACGGCCCGAAATAGCCTTTAAATTGTTTTGCAGCAGCTCGTTATTACCTTCAATGATCTCACTTAGTTCACCAATCTCATTTAACTTCTGTTTTGCAAAGGCCATCCAATTTTTTATTTCCGGGTTAATGGTTGTTTCCAGATCAAGATCAACCGGGGTATGTACCAGCGAACAACCCGGCGCTATCATCACCCTATCTTTCCCTAATACATTTATTGCTTTTTTAATATGCGATATGGACCGTATGTAATCATTTTTCCAGATGTTACGCCCGTCTATAACCCCTAATGAGAGGATGAGCTTTGCAGGCAGGGATAATAATATTTCGTCCAATTGCTGTGGCGCCCTTACCAAATCAATATGTAAAGCATCAACCGGTAAAGAGGTCGCTAATTTTGCATTGTCGCCCAATCGTTCAAAATAAGTAGCCAGCATAAATTTTAAGCGCGGAAAAGCTTTTCTTATTTGCCCGTAAGTTTCGCGATATGCCTGCTGTTCTTTTTCGTTAAGGTCGAGCGTTAAAAAAGGCTCATCCAACTGTATCCATTCTGCACCAGCATCCTGTAGCTTTTTCAGGATGTCGAAGTATACAGGCAGTAGATTTTTAATAAGATCTATCCTTTCAAAGCCCGGCTCTTTTTCTTTTCCTAATAACAGGTAGGTAATGGGGCCTATTAATACAGGCTTAGTGAGTATGCCTAATTGTTTAGCCTCGTAAAACTCATCAATAACCTTTGTTGAGAATAATTTGAATTGCTGACCTTTATAAAATTCGGGTACTATATAATGATAATTGGTATCAAACCATTTGGTCATTTCCATAGCAACCAGGTCAAGCCCCTCTTTTTGATAACCGCGCGCCATGGCAAAATACAGGTCGAGTTCTTCATTACCTTTTTTCAGGATAACTTCATTGTACCGTTTGGGTATGGCGCCAAACATTAATGAATGATCAAGTACCTGGTCATAATACGAGAAATCATTTGAGGGGATGAGGCCAATACCTGCATCCTGTTGTACCAGCCAGTTTGCCCAGCGGATGTTTTTTCCTGTTTCAAGTACATTGGTGTACCCGGTTTTACCTGCCCAATAGTTTTCGCAGATTTTTTTTAATTCGCGTTGGCTACCAATTCGCGGGTAGCCCAGATTTTGCGTTAGCATTTGCTTTAATGATTAAAATGAATAAATCGGTTAAAAGCTCTTTGGCTAAACTTCGCAATGCTTTGCAACAAGAAAATGGAGAAGAGGGAAACGCGGACAAAAGAGATAACACCTCTTAATGATGATAAAAACGGATCAGACCTGGCCAAAAGCTTTATACGCGAAAGCATTGTCAATTCAGTATGGCAGGTCTCCTGACTTGTAACATTCTTGCCGCCCTTCCCATTCGCCTGTTGCGGACAGTGGACATGATTGGCAAAAACCTTTGTGTTACTTACAGTTGCGCGACAGTTCGTGATTTGCACACGATTCCCTATTAATCTACAATTAAGTAAAACCTATACCGGTTGATGAAATAAAGTAAAGAACTACATCATAACAAAGGTAGGTAATAAGCACGAGGAATTTTATCAACAACAACATAGCCATTCAACAAAATTTGCCCAAGTGCTAAATTTAACTACATTTTGCTTAATTTAAAGCCATTAATTCACCCAACTTGATATTGATTCATTAATTTGCTGAAACCAAATCGATTCGTCATCACTTGACTGATTATTATTTATTATTGAGTCCAAATAAACCTTCAAAATGCGAGAATCGTTGAAGTTTCTATTTTTAGCAATGCCTATAAACGCAATAAATTGGATTAGGTTCATAGGAATTATCCTGGTTTTACCCCCGTATGCTTTTGTGTTAAACCTATTAAGGTTGAAAAAGTGAGCCAATGCCCCCTCACTAATTTTAGGCGCGACAAATAAACAATAAACTGGAACAATTGAATTATTTTGAATCTTTCCAAAATGACGAGCGACAGGTTCTCCTTCCATTTCATATTGTTTATTGCCACTTGACATCGTAACTTCGACAATCATCTTAAATCCTTCATATTCTATTTCAATATCAGGTATATTTCCAATAGCTGTACTCAGTGGAACTCCATCAAGATCTATTGCAAAGTTTCCCTTAACTTCTTTGGCATAATTTATCATAACTAAAGATCTCCATATATTCCACTCTAAGTACAATGGTGGGTCTGGCACTTCTTTTTTAATGATTTTATTAAACACCTCCATCACGTCATCATATTCTTTGTAATTTTTGAGAGAAATTTCAGTTTCTTGAATCGCATCTGAAATCAATTTCTTTTCAGTTATCTCCAACAAATCCTTTAAATCATCGATGTCTGTATTTATATCAAATTTAACAGCTAATTGTTGAAGCCTACTTTTTAAATATCTTCTGTCGTCAGTAAGTAGCAATAAAGATGAGGGATCGAAAAGATATTTTTTATAATTATCTTCTGATTTAAACTCTAATGCTTTCCTTTCAACATTCTTGAGAATATACTCAACCTCTGCAATTCGCGAAGGAGCGATAATCATTCGAAACGTTTTCTTGTCAAATGTGATTAATTGAGTTGCCCTTAGATAACGAATAAACGCATCAGCGTAATCAATATGATTGCTTTTTTTGGTTTGTATAAATTTAAGTAGGGAAGAATCACCACTCTCGCGGGTTTTTAACTCATTGGCTTTAATATCAGCCGAATAGATTTTAAGGATCTCTTCTGTAAATTTACCGTCAATAAAAGCTTTCCTATTGCCAACATTTTTTCTGGAATCCGCGCGAAACTTTTCGATTGCAGAAATTACAGAATCAAACTTATTATAATTGGTCACTTGTACAAAAAACATTGCAATTTCTATTTTTGACAAGTTTCCCAATTCTTTAGTAAGTCTTAATAACTCCAAATATGGCCGTACATTGAAGTTTCGGTCAATAGGGATTTTATGATATGGGGATGGTAGTTGAAATTTAAAAAGTTGTTTTGCAATTATTTCATGTGTTCTAATACCACTCAATAATTTTTCTCCAACTTTAGTAAGTTCTATTTGAGGTTTTAAATTAACAAAACCTAAAGCCTTAGGTGCCCTTGTTATTCTATCTCTTGCAGCTAAAGCTACATTATCAGGCATTTTATTTCCCTCATAAAATTCAGAGTAAAAAAGTCTATGAAAGAAAGCAATTTGGGTTTGTGTATTCCAATCCTGGCCAGAGAAAGAATCAACGAGAACTTGAATTTCCGGAATGATCTTTTCAATTGTTCGAGGTGAAGTGAATGCAAATACAGTTCGCGTTTTACTAAGATTTGCCATTCATAAATAATTTTATTATTGCTTCGTCATTACTTAAAAGCGATGATTTTTGATACTTGTCAGAGTTTGTTTTTAAATATTGCTCAACTCTGTCTTTTGAATATAAAATAGATTTTTCTGAAATATCACAACCAATAAATTTACAATTAGATTTTATTGCTGCAATAGCAGAAGATCCACTGCCAAGAAATGGATCACACACTACAAAATCTTTTTCGGAACTCCCTTTTAGCATCAGTTCAAAAACTTCTGTTGGTTTTTGAGTTGGATATTTCGCACCAGCTGCCCTTTTTATTTTCCAGACATCTGGAATACTTTTTGAATTTAAAGGGCGTTTGCCTTTACTTGCAAACAATATAAACTCATGCCTTCTTCTAAAATAATGGCCGAGCCCAATATTTGCCTTATCCCAACACAGGAGATTTTTTACCTCAAAAACGTCACGAACAATTGGTGCAAGTGTTAAAAGGGAATAGGAGTCAAACATTATATAAATGTGTCTATTGTTCTTTAGAACCCTATAACACTCCTGTAAAAAGGTTTTATAGTTTTCTTCTGTGTCATGAAACTCTTCAAACCATTTCGCATGATTTTGACCTGCATCACTATACTTCCCGATTATTTTTCCACTACCTAGTTTTAATTTTTGATTCATGCCTGAATAAGCAGGATCAGTAATAATAACATCAACACTTGATGCTGGCAAATTCTTTAAAAAATTGATAGCGTCATCGTGAAATATAGAAACGCGCTGATTGTCACTTTCAAAGAAAGGAGATGTCTTAACCTTAATTTTATGACCATTCAAAATATAAACAGGCGCCTTGTTTATACCATCACTTTCAGCTGAGTAAAAATTAATTAAAGTTTGATACGCTTTTGTGGAGATTGTCCCGTTCTTGCCTACTTTTATTTTTTTTTCTATAATGTATTGATGTATGTCTTCTGAAACAATTGATAACTGTTCTTCTACATCCTGCATTGTGTAAGCCATATTATTTACCGGGATTTGATAACAAATTTAGTAATAAAACCCTCAATTATTTACGCCTTTTAAATACAATCTTTAGAGTTAGAATAGTCAATTTGAGATTACCTTACAACTTAGAGACTTACCGCAAAGCTGCGCTCATAATACGCGTTATTTCTGCTTTGCTTATCTTTAGTGATATCCCGGTCAAAAACACGGTTCAGGTTATTACCTGCCAGGTCTTCCAGTCGCGAGTTAGTTTTTACCTTATACGTTTGTGCCTTCCACGGTTCTGCGGGCGTAAATTTCCATAGATGATCGTTGGCGCTTACTTCGCTTGTTCCTTTAATTGGTACACCGCTATTGGTTGTAATTTGGATAGATTCCTGCAGAAGGTAATGGTCTAAAGGTTCTTTTGTGTCGATAATTAACGGGGCATTACTTCCGGCTTTAGGAATTGTTAATTGCCAGTTGTTCATATCCGGCGCCTGCTCATCCCTGGCCCCGGCCGTAAATTGTTTGGTGTATATTTTAGACAGGTTTAACCCCCGGTTATCCTTCCATTGCCGCGAAACTACCAGTTGGTACCTTTCCGACTTTTTAAGCGGATTACCCAGCTCTTTATTAAGCACCAGGCCCCGCTTAATGCGGCCCGGATCCAGCCATAGGGTTAACGTAGTTTTGCTGGTATCCCATAGTTCGGGTTGCAGGTCAAGAAACACATTACGCATGGTGTCTTTATGCGCATCCAAAATATAGATATGATCTATGGCATGCCCGGTAAGCATGGGTTTAGAAAAATGGAAATAAATTTTCAGTAAATTTTCGGGCACTGTATCCGCCTCGGGATAAATGGCAATAATTTTCGGCCCTTTTTCATCCTTATCAAATGGAACCTGTAAATGCCCTATCAGCTTATTGTCCTGTAAAATATCATAGCTCAGACCCGGCAATAAGGGAATAAGCGACTCAAATAAGATGAGGTCATCCTTCAGCGTAAAATTGCCTAATACTGCCTGTTTATCCCTTGTACCGGATACGATTATTTTGACAGAATGCTCAACCCTAAGTTTTGAAACATCCCTAATGAAGGACTGGGGTATCTGTATACCCGTAGCGCGGCCATTTTGCCAGATCAGCGCAATGTTTTTGTTATCGCGTTTTTTACAGGCAATGGATAGAAATAGTAAAAAAAATACCAGGCTGTACTTTGCGTACAACCTGGTATTTTTTATAAAACGCAGTTTATAAATTTTTGCCATCAGATGTCCAAAGGTCAACTTCGCCATCAGCCTTTTTTTGTATCACAACAGCTTTATCGTCATCAAGCTTATCCATTTGTAATATTTTTTCATAAGAAAGCCTGGTGAAGTTGGCGCCGCCAAATGTTGGCATTTGCTGGGTTAATGAACCTTGAAATTTTTGAATATCGTCATAGCTAACTTTTACCGCCGGGCGGGCGCTGTTTGCCATAACCAAATAGTTTTGATTATTCTCTTTAAGCCATATCATATCCGAAGGGGTATTTTGATTGCCCATTTCGGCAATGGTGCGGCCCTTTACATGTGCGCCGGGTTTTAACTCGTCCATAGAGAAAAGCACCAGCGGAGTGCAGGTATAGCTGGCTACCAAATAGTTTTTACCATCAATTGTAGTAGTGCTGAAAGTACGGATAGGTGAAGTAGTTTCATACCTGCCGTGCGAAGTATGGTACATTTCTAAAGTTGATTCATCTTCCTGCTTGCCGGTAAAAGGAAAAGTTATGGTGCGGAATGACGAGCTGAATTCTTTATTGCATAAACCGCTCAGCATTAATTTGCCATCTGCATAGCCCATGTCTGATATGGAAGAGATACGTGCCTGCATAGCGCGGCGGTCGGTAGCATTGGCAGCCGCAGCCGGGGCGTCATTCAGTTCGACAGATGAATAGCTGATATCTTTTAATGAAACCGGTTTAATAGCATTCGTATTATCAAGCGTAAGCAATACCGGCGCGCCGCTTGCGGTAACAGCAATATACAGCTTTTTTGAAACCGGGTTAACCGCTATATCGGTAATGGTAATGTTTTCTTTAGTGGTCCCTAATGATTCGGCTATTTTGGTATCGATATTTTGCAGCTCATAAGGTTTAGCTGCTGCTTTTTTAGTATCCTTAGTGTCCATCGCAAAAACGGTAGCGCTTTGCGAATCGCCGATAAACAATACGCCTGTGGGGCCAAAGGTTAATGCCGTTATTGACTTTATTTCGGGCGTACCGGTTATAAAACCATAAGGGGCTGCCGGTTTGCGGTTAATACCGGCAAATAGCAGCACGCCAATAACACCTGCTGCCATAAAAAGATAGGTCTTCTTCATATTCTTATTGATTTAGTGAGTTTATCGGGTTGGGAATTTCGTATTGTTTATCAACAATACGAACAAATATAAAACATGGTTGGCTCAAATTATAATTTATTTTACGATTAATTGCCTGATAACAAGAATATTAATAACAGCAATATTTAAATTATTTTTTGATAAAAGCCAGTTGTTAACCAAAACGATACAGTATGCAAAATGCTGGTACAAACGTAAAAAGGCATAAACTAAAAAAGCTTCACAATTGTGAAGCTTTTTGCGGAATGGACGGGACTCGAACCCGTCCCCACTATGGTGGGGATGACAGTCATGTATTCTAACCAGCTGAACTACCAAAATCTTTTAAAATATTTTTATCTGTTAAAATCAGTTTTTCGATTTGAGTGTGCGCATATTTTTTTAACGACCGTTCGCGTACTAATGCGTCTCTTTTTGTAGATAATTCTTCAATATATACAAATGCCCACGGCATTTTTCTGGATGTGTAAACGCATTCACCCCCATTATGTTGCAAAAGCCTGTTGGGAGGATTTTCAGAAAATCCTTTGTAATAACTGTGGTCAATCTTGCTTTTAATAATATAAACGTAAAAAGGCATAAACTAAAAAAGCTTCACAATTGTGAAGCTTTTTGCGGAATGGACGGGACTCGAACCCGCGACCCCATGCGTGACAGGCATGTATTCTAACCAGCTGAACTACCACTCCGTTTGGGATGGCAAATATAGCCAGCTTTTTTCATTACACAAGGTATTTTTTAAAAAAAGCCTGTAAATAATGGTATATGCCTGAAAGTGTGGTATCAAAATTGCTTTATGCCTAAAACATTTACAAAAGTAATTTGTCTTTCTAAGTATAAAGGCATCAATCATTATGAAAACATACAAAGAGAACGATAGTGTAATATACACAGACGAAAAAGGGAACAGGATTGACACTTTTGTTATTTTTGACACCGACTATAAAACCGGCCTGACGCATATAAACCACCTTAATTTAAAGGTAGATACTGCCAAACTTGATCTTCATCCCCGCTCGGCAAACGGATGTTCAATGCCGATGAATGATTCTTTCAGTTTTGAATTGTTTAAACAATTGAAGGAAAAATTTATTGGTTACGACAGGATGAGGAAAACCAAGGCGGCCACTTTATACCGTGGTATGCGGGTAGTTGAGTTATTGGCCAAGGCGTCGTAACAACTTCTGCGTAATTTTTGAGTTAGAATTATGTGCATATCCCAACAACTGTTACCAATTGTTGGGATATGCACATAAAATTATAGCCTTATTTCTTTGTAGTTTCTTCGTATAAATACTTTAGCTTATATTCTTTTATAGCACTGTCATAAGCTATCAATTCACCGTCCGATCTAAATTGTTGCTCAACCGTATATTTAAATTTAGGGTTCGTGGCGTAGGTTATTTCTAAATTATGAATAGTAAGCGGTTCAATTTCAGCATTAACCGTATTACTAAAATAATAAGCGTCAACAGGTTTTAAACCTTTGCCTTGCTGAACCAATTGAGGCTTGCTGTAAATATAAAAATCCTTTGTATCAATAATTTTGTAGGCGCTGTTGTTAAAGAACCTGTAATCTTCATTTTTGTAGCGGTAGCCAAATATTTCTTTTTTAGACAGCTTTGTTTTTTTGCCCTGGTAAGTCACTATAACATTTTTGCCGCCTAAAAATTCATTAAGCTGCAACTTGTCGCTATTACTTAAAACATAGCTCAGTTTATTGGCATTATAATCTTGTTGTGTTAAATAGATACCGCTTGTTACGTTTTGTGCTTTTAATTCTCCATATAATGCGGTAAATAATACGGTGATAAGTACTTTAATTGATGTTTTCATTTTATTTATTATTTAATTATTTATTGTTGCCCGGTAAGCATACAGCACAAGGGGCCTTTACGGCCCCTTGTATGCTATTAAAACCGAACAAGCAGGGCTCCTATAAACCTTGTTTCAGACGGTACAAGGTCAGGTACAAAATTTGCGGGAACCGTAGTGGTATTATATCCATCAGGCGAGGTTACGCCACCGGGGCCTGCAAAATAAGGCACACTGGCATGACGGTGTACAACCTCTAAACGGAAAGTAAGGTAATCGTTAGGCATGATGTCAAACGTAGTTGAGTAGTCATAGCCGTGAAATTGGTCGCCTGGGTTAGCACTAAACGGATGTGTGCCCACTGCGCCGGTATTAATTGCCGGGATAGGGTTGGCATCGCCGGTTGGATACAATACCAGGTAACGGCCGGGGTTATTGATCACACCGCCGCCTATAGTCCAGCCCATATGGCCTTTGTTAAATACCACGCGATGATAGATCATACCGCTGGCAAAATACTGGGCAGGGCCTTTAACAGGGTCGGCAGTAAAACCATTAACACCGTCGCCTTTTTCAAAACCAATATCCCCGGTAATTGAAAATGCTGCACTGTTGATAAAACTATGTTTATTAGTGCTTTTAAAATACCGTACTTCGATACTGTTATCAGAGTGGAAACGCTTTCTTCCGGGCTTGTCCTGGGTATCGGCACCATAATAAGTGTTGGTCAATCCCTGGAACCATTCCACAGGGCGCCATAATATCTGGCCGCCTACACCGGGTTGGCTGTTAAACATACCATAAGACTGCCAGCCATTGATCAGCCATGGCTCAATTTTTAATTTATCCGATACAAATATCTGTACCCTTAAGCCATTAAAAAACCAGGGCGTATTATCAGAAGTAAATGATGGCTGATAGGCCCAGTTCTCGGCATTATAATAAGAGAACAAACCTACGTATGACATAAATATACCCGCGTCCACGTTAATGCCGTTCAATACATCAAAATGGTAACCGGCATTGGCTTCGCTCAAATATCGATAGGCGGTAGCCAGATCAAACTGTCCGCGCGTAACACTAAAATCATTACGCGGCACAACAGTAGCACGTGTACCAAATTGGGTAAGTATGCTTGCCCGCACATTATCATAATGAAAATCGCCGCCAAAAGCTGCTGTCGAAATTTCAAATTCATGATCGCGTGCCAATGCTGTTGAACCTACTACCGTATGGTCTATAGGGTTATTGTTGGATGCCGTGTAATTAAAATCGAGCAAAACACTGCCGGTAAAATACTTAGAATCCAGCAGCGCGGTATGCCTGCGGTCGTTGCCGTTTAGCCATGTAAAATCGCCGAAAGCAAACGGTTCGGCTTTTGCTTTGACGGTGTCTTTTTTAGCCGAAGTGTCGGTTTTTAATAATGCGGGGGTCTTAAGCTGTAGCTTGCCTCCAGTGGATGCAAGTTCAGATTGACTTTGGGAGTAGGCATGTGTTAGCGATACGCCTAAAATAATTGAAAAGAAAATCTTTTTCATTTTATAAATAATTAGAAGTGTTTATTAACCGGCAACTACTTTTTTTATCACGTTACCGGGGTGTTAATAATATTGATTATTATAATCATTGGCACTTAGGCAATCGTTGTTCCATCTTTGCCAAAACCTATATAATCATTTGTATATAAGCAGCTTATGGTTAAAAGATTAAACTTATTAAGGATAGAAAGCCGAAAAAAGCTATCATTTTGAAAGGCATGTCTTATCATAATGATCAATATTTGAATTCCTTAATTTTTAGGCAAAGTGTAGCCTGTTCCCGGTTGCTTCAGGTTGGGATTATTGATCAGCATCAGCGGTAATGTCTCCAGCAGCTTGATGTAAAGATTTATCCCTTTTTTAATTTCTTCAAGAAAGATAAATTCGTCTGAAGTATGTGAACGGGCAGAATCGCCGGGCCCGATTTTTACCGATGGGATGGCAAGCCATGCCTGGTCTGATGATGTGGGTGAGCTGTAGGTTTTACAACCCACGGCTATGCCGGTTTTAACAATAGGATGGTCCAGCGGAACCGATGAAGCATTCATCGAGCCCGGGCGAACCGTAATTTGCGCTGATACGCTATTTCTTATTATATCTATAATTTCCTGCCTGTTTATCGTACTGTCATACCGGATATCTACCGTATACTCACATGTAGCAGGCACAATGTTATGCTGCATCCCCGCTTTAACCATAGTAACCGTCATTTTTACCGGGGATAACCCGTTTAATTTTTGTGGCGCCTGGTAAGTTCTAAACCATTCCATGTCCTTTAAACATTTATAAATGGCATTATCGCCTTCATCCCTTGCCGCGTGGCCAGAACGGCCCATGCCTACACAGTCTAACACCAGGTTCCCTTTTTCTTCTACCGCCATTTGCAGCAAGGTTGGCTCACCTACAATGGCCAGCTCAAGCTTGCCCAATAATGGCAGGATAGATTTAATGCCATTTTTGCCCGAGTTTTCCTCTTCGGCGGTTAGTGCAAGGCATAGGTTAAAGCCCAATCCCCTATAACTGTAAAAATTTAAAAAAGTAGCTATCAATGATACCAGGCAGCCCCCGGCATCATTACTGCCCAGGCCGTATAAACGGCCATGTGATATTTCCGGACAAAAAGGGTCTATAGTATAGCCGTCGTTCGGTTTAACGGTATCCAGGTGCGTGTTTAATAAAATAGTAGGTTTCTCCGCATCATAAAACTGGTTGCAGCACCAAACATTGTTGCCTTCTCGGTTGGTTTTAATATTGTACGATGCCAGGTAATCCTGCACCAGGTCGGCCACTATATTTTCCTGCCCGCTGTATGACGGCGTTCTAATTATTTTTTGCAACAGGTCTATTGATTCACTAAACAAGGTTGTGTTTAATGATATGTTTTCACGAACCTGTGAAAATCCTGCTCTCCTCAAATCTTTAATCATTGTCACTTTAGTTTAATTGCGGATCAAACAACATTGCGGTGCAAAGGCAATTGCACCTGTTTTTACTTTGTAAAACATCATAGTTTACGCAGCTTTTACAACCATCCCAAAAGGTGGCTTCGCGTGCAATTTCGCTGTAGGTAACCGGCTCAAAACCGAGAGCCGTATTCATTTTCATAATGGCCAGGCCCGAGGTAATGCTGAATATTTTTGCTGAAGGGTACCTTGTTCTGGACAGCTCGAAAACCTGATTTTTAATCGCAGTGGCAACCCCCTGGTTGCGGTGTTGCGGCGATACGATAAGGCCGCTGTTAGATACAAATTTTTCATTGTCCCAGGTTTCTATATAAGAGAAACCCACCCATTCACCACCTTCCGTTACGGCTACAATTGCTTTGCCCGCATCAATTTTTTCTATTACAGAGGCTGCCGATCTTTTTGATATACCCGAGCCCCTCGCTATTGCCGAGCTTTCCATTTCGTGAATAATCTGGTCGGCAAAAACCACATCAGCCGGGATGGCTGACCTTATTATAATTCGTTCATCTTCCATTTCTTTTTACGTTATTTCAGTTAATACACGAATGTGTTATTACTGTAAAAACACTGATGCCAAAAGGATGCCGCTATGGCAAGCCATCAAAAAAACAGGCCTTTATTGCGTTTAAATGCGGTTTTTATGCTTTTTCGGAAAATAGGGCCACTAAAAAAGCCTCTCAAAATGAAAGGCTTTTTTTCAAAATAATCGGGTGGGCAATTAAAACACCGGTTGATGATTTACTGCGTCGATGAAAAAGGTTTCACCACCTATTTTCATTGACGGCTATTTTGCCCGGTTATTTATTGCGCCGTTTTTTTCTGTTTTAGGGCCAAATAATGGTACAATAATAATTGCTAACAAAACGGCTACTTTTAATACTACATACAATGCTGTCATGGTTAATATGATTTAATTTTCGGGCATATATCTAACTATATGCCATAAATAATTAAATCGGGCTAAACGGCGTTTTCAGTATTAAAAACAGGGTTTAAATAAAAAAACACGGGCTTATCATCTCTTCTTTTCATATCATTTTGAATGATATGAATTATCAAAATGATAGAACGTACTTAGAAAGGAAAAATTTTAAAAGGGATAGATGGGGCAAATTTATCTCCCCAATAATGCAGAAGAAATTACAGCATTATTTATTGTAAAAAATACATTAGAATAAAATGAGCAGAATGACAGCAAAAACTACTCTGCCTGTTTTTGACTATTGGTAGGAAGCGAATTGGCATACATTACAACACCGGCACCAAATACGATAAGCGCACCAAAGAAAAGGGCCGCAGACGCATTTATCCCGCTATTAGAATCGCCGGCATTTAATGCATGCGGAGGTGTAAATACCATAGCACCGGCAGCGATGCAAATCCCAACAAGCGCAATAAGAAGACCTAAATTTTTCATAATACTATTTTAACGACTGCAAATATAATATGTTTTCTAATAGATTATAATAGGTAACGCGGTGTTGAGGTAAAATATTTGTTAACCGGCCTGTCTCAATTAAAATAAATTGAAAAATATTTTGATTGTTCGAAACAAGTGATACATTTGCAGTGTACTATTTAACTAATACACTAATATGATCGAAATATCACACTTAACGTTTGGTTATGGCAAGCATAAATTGTTTGAAGATCTGAGCCTGTCATTAAAAGCGGGGCATATTTACGGGTTGCTGGGTAAAAACGGCGCAGGCAAATCTACCCTGCTCAAAAACATAACCGGCCTGGTTTTTCCGTGGGAGGGCACATGCGTCGTAAACGGTTATACTGCCGATAAACGCCTGCCGGCTTTTTTGCAGGAATTATTTTTTGTGCCCGAAGAGATATACTTACCTGCAATTACTGCTAAACAGTTTGCTGCCGCTACTGCGCATTTTTACCCCAATTTTGACCACCGGCAATATGCGGATATCCTTGAAGAGTTTGATGTTCCCACTGATAAATTGCTCACCAAACTTTCGTTCGGGCAACAAAAAAAGGTGATGATCGCTTTTGGTTTATCGGCCAACACTTCATTATTAGTGATGGATGAACCTACCAATGGGCTGGATATACCGTCAAAAAGCCAGTTCAGGAAGATCATTGCGGCTGCCTTAACAGAAAACAGGTGTATCGTGATCTCGACACACCAGGTACGCGACCTGGATAACCTGATAGATGCCGTATTAGTATTGCATGACCGCCGGATAGTAGTAGCCAAAAGCCTTGACGAGATAGCCGAAAAAGTAAGCTTTGGCATAACGTCTGGTACAGATTATATCTACGCCGAAGAAGGCATGGGTGGCATGAACGCCATTACACTAAATACCGATGACAGCTACAGCAAGGTAGATATGGAACTGCTTTTTAACGCGATAACCGGCAATAATAAAACCTTAACCGAAATTCTAAACAAACCCTGATCATGAATAATACATTTAATACAAAACGTTTTTCTATGCTTTTTAAAAAGCATATTATAGAACACGCAAAAACTTATTTATTGTCTGTTATCGTGTTACTGGGCTTGGTTTTCCTCGTGCTGGGTTTTGACTCTTACACCAATAGGGGCCTGTTAGATAAAAATGCCCAACAAGTAACTTTTATGTTTATTATGCTTTTGGGCGGCAGCATATTTACCAGTATGGCCTTTATTGAACTGGGCGATAAAAAAAAATCGATACCTTTTCTTACTTTACCTGCATCTCATTTTGAAAAATACCTGGTAGCATGGCTTTTTTCTTACGTGGTATTCCAGGTGGTATTTATAGCGGGGTTTTACCTAATTGATGTTATAGTCATCTATCTGGGGTCTACGCCGGTGGAAGAAAAAGATAAGTTACTAAACGTTTTTGCAATGGACGATAAGTTTACCCTCATCTACTTTTTTTATGCATTATTTAACGGGTTAACACTTTGGGGAGCGGTGTTTTTTGAAAAAATGCATTTCATTAAAACAGCCGTCCTGTTTTTTATTTGCCTTATTATACTGGTACTGCTTAATAATCAAATGCTAAACCTGTTTATTGGTAAGGACTTACAAGGAAATGTTCCGTTTGGGGGAGCCGGAATAGACGACCATGTCCATTTTTGGAGAATATACCCTGATAAAAGTATAACACAATATAGCAATTACATTATTGCGTTCACTGCCCTGCTATTATGGGTCAGCGCATTTTTCAGGTTAAAGGAAAAAGAAGTATAATATGAACTTTAAAGACAAAGAAGCCATATACCTGCAAATAGCAGCTTATGTGAGCGAGCATATAACCCTGGGCGAATGGTTGCCCGAAGAAAAGATACCCTCGGTGCGCGACCTGGCCATTAAACTACAGGTAAACCCTAATACAGTGATGCGTACTTATGAATATTTGCAAAACCAGGAGATATTGTTTAACAAACGCGGCCTGGGCATTTTTGTAGCACCCGATGCCATCAGCAAAATAAAAGATATCCGTAAAGAACGCTTTTTACAGCAAGAGTTGCCTGACTTTTTTAGAAGCCTGTACTTGCTGGACATCAGCCTTGACGAAGTTAAAAAGCGTTATGACGCATTTAGAACAGAAAATTACCCTAATTAAATTTGATCATTATGAAAACAAGTAACAAAATATTAATAGTGGCAACCCTGGTGGTTATAGGTTATTTACTGGTTTATGATACAGCGCTAAAAGCCGAATATGTAAAAGGAGATTTTAAAAAGCCCCACTACCGCATGCACCAGCTTAGTTTTAGCAATTTCAATATAATTAAGCACAATGCCGCCAATATAATTGGCATGCAGGTTGAAAAGGGCCCTTATGGGGTATGGATTGATGATTATATTAAAGATAAGGTAAAGATCAGCCAACATGGCCAAACGCTACAGGTAGATTATATAAGTAAGGAAGATTTTAGCGATTATAAAGGCATAATCATTAGCTGCCCTGATATAGTTAGCATAACGACTAACCCGTTTATCAACCCCGAAAAAACAGCTAACAACCGTTATCTGCGCAGAAATGGGACAACAATGATGATTAATTATTTTCCGCACGGAACTATCTCGGTTGTTGGTTTTGACCAACCTTTGATGACATTGCAGGCCAATGAGTTTACTGAATTTGAACTGCAAAAAAATACGCTGACCCAGTTAAACGCCAAAATTGGCAATACCGAAAAAGGTAATGCCGGTTTAACCATCACTGCTGATAACAAGATAACAGGTGCTGATATACAGGTACCCGGCAGAAGTACACTTACCCTCGATAATGTATATATTAATAAAGTAACCTATAAAATAGCCGATAGCGCAGATGTGCATTTAACCGGCAAGTCGGTACGTTTATTAGATCATCCATAAAAATTTAACTCCTAACTTATTGTAATTGAAATTCATCTGCCATCCCGCGGATGAATTTTTACTCCTGCCTGTAACATAATTATATGCGTGTGCGTCTTATACTTGCAATACATAGTAGTGTGCATTGCTTGGTATTGTTAAATCGCAAGAAAAAGGAAATCCAAATTAAATCAACAAAATGAAACTAAAAAATTTTACAGCCTATTTATTATTGATTATGATCAGTATGGTGTTTTTTGCAAACCAGGCAGCAGCGCAGTCAAAACTTCAAATTACAGGCACGGTTATCGACTCGGCTACCCAAAAACCGATTGATTACATAACGGTCAATTTAAAATCAGACAAAAACATAAGCCTTAAAGTAGCATTGACCAAAAACGATGGTGTATTTATATTTAACGGTATAGACCCTGCAAAATATACCGTTTCGCTAAGCGCTGTTGGCTATCAGTCAAAAATTATTGCTGTTGATATGACGGCTGGCAAAAGCATCAATTTGGGCACTGTGTCAATAAGCAGCCAGTCAAAGCAATTAAAGGGTGTGGCCATTACCGCCGACAAACCCATTATTAAACAGGAAATTGACCGGGTGAGCTATGACCTACAGGCCGACCCGGAAAGCAAGGTGAGCAGCGTTTTGGAAATGCTACGGAAAGTGCCCTTTATTACTTTAGATGCCAATGATAATATTTTATTGAATGGCAATAACAGTTACAAAATATTAATTAACGGAAAGCCATCGGGTATGGTAGAACGCGACCCTATTAATATATTACGCAGTATGCCGGCCTCAACTATACAGCGGATAGAAGTTATTACCACCCCGCCCGCAAAATATGACGCAGAAGGTTTGGCCGGTATCATCAATATCATCACCAATAAAAAAATAAGTGATGGTTATAACGGAACGGTAAATGTTAATGAGCGCTACCCCGGCGGGCCGGGCATGGGCGGATCATTTACCGTTAAAGATGGCAAATTGGGTATATCCGGCTTTGGCAGCGGTAGTATTTATAGTTCACCGGCAACCACCAGTTTAAACACGCGTACCACTACCGGCACTGCGCCCACCAGCCTTATTCAGCAAGGCGATGGAAGTTCTAACGGGCGAAGCGGTTCGATCGGCACCGAGATAAGTTATGAGATAGATTCGCTTAACTTAATTTCCGGGCAGTTTAGTACTAATGGCAGCAAATCCAATGGCAATAGTTATCAATCTTCCCTGCTCACCGGGCAATCGGGCACTATACAGGGCTATAATATCAATAATGCCAGTAACAGCTATGGCAGCGGTTTGGATGCATCCATCAATTACCAATTAGGTTTTAAAGGTGATAAATCAAAGTTGCTTACCTTTTCGTATCGCTATTATGGATATGGCAATACAAGCGACAATGACCTTGCCACTACTAATCGTGTAGCCTATAATACGCCCGATTATAACCAGGATAACCACACCACCTCGTCCGAGCAAACTGTACAGGTTGACTATGTAAAATCGTTTACAAAATGGAGTGTGGAGGCAGGCGTAAAAAGTATTTTTCGCGACAATAAAAGCAATTTCGAATACGATTCACTTAACGTTGCCACTAACCAATTTTTACCCGATGCCGCCTTTTCAAACAAATTTACCAACACACAGGATATATACGCGGCCTACAATACCTGGCAATACAGGGGCAAAGGCTGGGGAATTAAAGCGGGCCTGCGCGTGGAGCAAACAGTTACCGATGCTGATTTTATTTCGGGTGCATCCAACGTACATCAAAGCTATTTAAACATTTTTCCATCGGTTGCCGCCAACTGGGATTTTAAGGGAAACAGCGGTATTAACTTTGGCTTTACGCAACGGGTAAAACGGCCCAGCATTAATCGCCTTAATCCGTATGTTGACCGCTCTAACCCCGATTTTATAACCTCAGGTAATCCTAACTTACAACGGGTTGTAATTAATACAGCCCAATTTGGGTATCATTTTACGTATAAGGCTTCATTTAATATTGGGTTAGCTTACAATTTTGGTAAAGGGCTCGATTTGCCTGTAGCCGTGTTCAACAAGGCAACCAATATAACTTCTACCACCTACCAAAATGTGGGTGATGTTGCCGGGATAGGCGGTAATGTCAGTATTAATTATCCTATTACCAAACAATTGAACTTTAGTTTAAATGGGAATCTCCAGTTTTTTTGGCTGAGCGGCCCGGTTAACGGAGTTGTGCAAAATACCAATTTTGCAACCGTAGGCACCTCTTCAACAATCGGTTACTCGTTTAGTAACGGGTGGCGTGCAAATGCCAGCCTGGATGCTAATGGCAAAAACCCAACCGGCTTGCAGGGTTCTACCAATGGTTATATTGGCTCAAATTTCAGCGTAAATAAGCAGATCATCAAAAACAAACTTACCTTTTCTGCAGCCGCACGAAATCCGTTTAAACAATACCGCACCAGCACTACCATAACCAACAGCAATGACTTTGCCCAAACCAATGTTAACCAGGTTTATTTTCGTTCGTTTAGTGCCAGCTTAAATTACAATTTCGGTAAACTAAAAGATGGGATAAAGAAAAACAGGCGGGGAATAAATAATGATGATAAGTAAGCCTATATCGTTAACAAACAATACTCGGATCACTATTCCTCCGTTGCTTTAGGCGGAATATTCTTCATATTAAACCTCGGCTTGTAGGGTTGCGCTGGTTTATTTTCGGCCGGCGGTTCTGGCGGGGCTTCTTTAGGCGGTTCGGTAGCTTCCGGTTTATCTTCCACAACCGGCTTGGGTATGCTTGCCGCTTTAAATTTGGGCACAAAACCCAGTTTTGGTGCAGTAACTTTAGCTGCTGCGCTTTCCTCTATTAAAGCCTCGGTAACCGTTTGTTCGGCTAACTGGTTTTCAATTTTAGGTTTCTCCGTTTTAATCTCCGGAGCAAGCTGGTATTGCCGGCGTATTTTATTGAACCAGTATTTTTTGGTATGGTCGAAGCTTTTTTCGCCCATTTGGTGGTAGTGGGTTTTAAATTCGGAAAACAATGCCGGGTCGCCTTTTTCAAGGGCATCCAGGTCAATTCTTTTCTTCTTAAAAAACTCTTCGAAAGTCATTCTTATTAATTTGAAAATTTGGAAATGCGGCAATTTGAAAATTTATGCTTGTATTTTCAAATCTTCAAATTAGCACATTTTCAAATTGATACGTCTACATCCAATTTATTAAAGTGTATGCCATTTGCAGTTTGCGTCCAGTCTTCCCGTTCTTCATCCGTAGCATTTTGCAGTTTCGGGAACCACTCCAAAGGGAATGCCTGTTGCTTTCCTCCCTCAGGCTCAACAAACAGCAGGCCATTGCTAAAGGTTACCTTAACTTTTTTAGATTGCTTACGGGTGTTGAATAGTGGCATAGTTTTAATTTGAAAATGTGACAATTTGAAAATTTGAAAATGATATTAGCAGTGCGGCAATCTTCAAATTGTCACATCTTCAAATTGTCAAATTATTCTGCCATATTATGGTACACCGCCTGCACGTCTTCATCTTCTTCCAGGCGGTCTATCAGTTTTAAAACATCAACGGCCTGCTCCTCGCTTACGGCCATAAATGATTGGGGTATCCGTTCCAGTTTGGCCGATTTTACCTCTATCTTCATTTGCTCCAATGCTTTTTGCATTTTACCAAAATCTTCAAAAGCGGTATGCAATACGGCTATGTCTTTTCCTTCTTCATCCGCCTCAACAAAAAGGTCCTCTAAACCGGCATCTATCAGCTCAAACTCCAGTTCTTCCAGGTCACGGTCGCCGGGATCAAACGTAAAAACAGATTTACGGGTGAAGATAAAATCAAGCGAACCGGTTTTACCTAATGCGCCATTATATTTGGTAAAGTAGCTACGCACATTGGCAACGGTACGGTTGGTATTATCCGTAGCGGTTTCAACCAGTACAGCAACACCGTGGGCGGCATATCCTTCGTAAACCAGCTCTTCGTAATCCTTTTCATCGCGGCTTATGGCCCTTTTTATAGCAGCCTCTACCCTATCCTTAGGCATGTTTACCGCCTTTGAGTTTTGCACAGCCGTACGCAACCTCGAGTTGGTATTTACGTCACCCCCACCGGCTTTTACGGCCATTACAATTTCTTTACCTAAGCGGGTAAACTGCACAGCCATTTTGGCCCAGCGCTTAAATTTTCTTTCTTTACGGAACTCGAATGCTCTTCCCATAGTTTTTAATTCGTTATTGATAGTTCATAGCAAAACATGGTATGAACAACTGCTTAAAAGCAGATTGCGAAGATAATACGTTTCTTTTAAATAATACTTACCTACATTTGAATTGCAGTTATTAACCATTAACAAATAAGCTTATGAATACCCGCCTAAATAAAGTTTCAGCTACGATCTTCCTAACGGTATTAGTACTTAGTACAACCCAATTTGCCTTTGCGCAAACACCGGTAGTGGTGCCCGATTGGGCCCTGCCTGCATCTGCCACGCATAAACAGGTAGCGCCACCGGCTGATTTTCACCGCCCGGCCCGCACCACCAATACGCCGATAGGCATATTCGAAGGTCAATCCGACGTAGGTGCTGCTTTGGTGCCGGGCAGCTCAAGCTACGATGCAAAAACCAAACAATACACCATTGTATCTGCCGGTTATAATGTTTGGTACGTGCGCGATGAGTTCCGGTTTTTATGGAAGAAAGTATCAGGAGATGTTTCGCTGGCATCAGAGATGGCCTATCCCGATACTACAGGCTTTGGAGACCGCAAGGCGGTACTTGTTATCCGCCAGAGTTTGGACGATGATTCAAAGGAAGCATTGGTAGCATTGCATGGCGCGGGTATGATCCATTTGGCATGGCGGCCTGAAAAAGGGCTTCGAGTTAAAGATTTTGAATACCGGATTACCAGTCGCGGCGGACTGCCTGGCGGCAAGTCGCCCGATGATGGCGTTATCGCACATGCCAAACGTATCGGAATAGAAAAGCATGGCGATGAGTTTACCCTATTTGTAAGTATGTTTGGCGAGCCTATGCATGCCTTTGGCGCTCCAATTACACTGCATATTGACGGGCCGTTCTACGTGGGCATTGGTTTCTGCTCGCACTTGCCAGACAAGGCGGATACCGCCATATTATCCAACGTTGTGTTTGAGAACGCTGCCGGGAAAGTCCGTTAAGCCTTTTTAAGGTTATCAAGCATATCGGCTACCATACTTGCCAGGTCATATTTGGGTTTCCAGTTCCAATCCTGTTGTGCCTGGGTGTCGTCTATTGATTTTGGCCAGCTATCGGCAATGGCCTGCCGGGGGTCATGTTCAGCATAGCTGATCTCAAAATTGGGCAGGTGCTTTTTTATTTCATCAGCTAACTGTGCGGGTGTAAAACTAATACCCGCTAAATTATAGCTCGACCGTATGCCCAATGAATAAGCAGGCGCATCCATCAATGATATGGTAGCGCGTATGGCATCTTCCATATACATCATTGGCAAAGCGGTATCGGCAGAAAGGAAACTTTCGTATTTGCCGTTCTCTAAGGCTTCATGAAATATATTTACGGCGTAATCTGTAGTGCCGCCGCCGGGTGCCGACTTCCAACCTATTAATCCCGGGTAGCGGATGCTTCTTACATCTACCCCATATTTTACATAATAATATTCGCACCAGCGCTCACCAGCCAACTTGCTGAAGCCATAAACCGTGTTGGGGTCCATGGTACAAAATTGCGGTGTGTTTTCGCGCGGCGAATGCGGCCCAAAAACCGCGATAGAGCTTGGCCAGAAAACTTTGGCAGTCTTAAATTCTTTAGCAAAATCAAGCACGTGTATCAGGCCGGTCATGTTTAGGTCCCAGGCCAGTTTTGGTTGTTTTTCGCCTACGGCAGATAAAATAGCAGCGAGCAAATAGACTTGTGTGGGGCGATGTTTTTCAAACAGGCTGCGCAAATTATCATTATCCATTACGTTCACATGTTCAAACGGCCCGGCGCTGTTAGCCGGGTTGGGGTCATGAATATCAGTCGCAATTACATTGTCCGTTCCGTGGATGTTTCTAAGGGCTATTACCAGTTCTGTACCAATTTGTCCGTTAGCGCCAATCACTAATATCTTTTCGCTCATGCTCTATTGTAGATTTGGTGGCAAAGGTAAAAAAATGGCGGTAATTTGCTTGTAAAGGTTGTGAAACACTGGAGGGGCTCAGCGGGCTAATTTTACCCCATCCGCCTCCTTCCCCTAATATTAGGGGAAGGTATCGCACAGGGCCGGGGCTTTTTAGTTATACAAGGCCAGCGCATTTTCTCAAAATGATAGCACCTCTCCCTATTTTTAGGGAGAGGAAGGGTGAGGGTAAAACCGTGGCTCGGTAGCCCCATTTTAACCCCATCCTCCTCCTTCCCCTGAAATCAGGGGAAGGTATCGCACAGGGCCGGGACTTTGAGTTTATCTAAGAACTGCGCATTTTCGCAAAATGATAGCACCTCTCCTTATTTTTAGAGAGAGGATGGGTGAGGGTAAAACCGTGGCTCGGTAGCCCCATTTAACCCCATCCTTCTCCTTCCCCTGAAATCAGGGGAAGGTATCGCACAGGGCCGGGACTTTGAGTTTATCTAAGAGCAGCGCATTTTCTCAAAATGATAGCACCTCTCCCTATTTTTAGGGAGAGGACGGGCGAGGGTAAAACCGTGGTATGGGATATCAGGGGAAGGCATCGCACATCCCTTTGCTCTACAACTTTTACAACAATTACAACATTTACAACCAAAATCCCGATATTTGCCTTTCATTTAAAAATTAATATTAAAAACAATGAAAGTCGCAGTTGTAGGTGCCACAGGATTAGTGGGCACTAAAATGTTGCAGGTTCTTGAAGAACGCAACTTCCCGGTTACAGAATTATTATTGGTTGCATCAGAAAAAAGTGTAGGTAAAGAGCTTACTTTTAAGGGCAAACAGTATAAGGTAATTTCTGTTGAGGATGCGATAAAACAGAAGCCCGACCTGGCCTTATTTTCGGCAGGGGGCAGCACTTCATTAGCGCAGGCGCCACTTTTCGCGGCAGCCGGCACAACCGTGGTTGATAACTCGTCTGCATGGCGCATGGACCCTACCAAGAAATTAATAGTGCCCGAAGTTAATGCCAATGTATTAACGGCTGATGATAAAATAATTGCCAACCCAAATTGCTCTACCATACAAATGGTGGTGGCTTTAAAGCCGTTGCACGACCGTTATAAAATAAAACGCGTGGTGGTTTCTACCTATCAATCTGTTACCGGTACCGGTGTAAAAGCGGTTGAGCAGTTAATGAACGAGCGCAAAGGTATTGACGGGCCAAAAGCCTATCCATACCAAATTGACCTGAATGTATTGCCTCACATCGATGTGTTTACCGAGAACGGCTATACCAAGGAAGAAATGAAGATGGTTAAAGAAACCAACAAAATAATGGGCGATGACAGCATTAAAGTTACCGCTACTACCGTTCGTATCCCGGTTATGGGCGGGCATTCAGAATCGGTAAATATTGAGTTCGAAAATGAATTTGATTTAGCCGAGCTAAGGGCGATATTAGAAAAAGCACCCGGCATTATTGTTACCGATGATGTAGCGAACCTAAAATACCCAATGCCATTGGACGCACACGAAAAAGACGAGGTATTTGTAGGCCGTATCCGCAGGGATGAGAGCCAGCCAAAGACTTTAAACTGCTGGATCGTATCAGACAATCTGCGCAAAGGCGCCGCAACCAATGCCGTGCAAATTGCCGAATATTTGGTGGCTAAGCATTTGATAGGGCAGACGGTGGAAGCGTAGCCCCCTAACCCCCTAAAGGGGGAACTTTTTATTAGCATGATATTTAATAGGGATGATCGGTTGATTATCCCTATTTTTATACCTACAGTTTAGTATGAAACTTTTAAGCCTTTTCGTTTTTCTATTCTTGTCGGAACAATTTTTATTTGCGCAGCCCCCCGCAGCTATAGAGTCTGATTTATTAAAATTGTTTAAGAAGATTGATTACCACTCAAAAGACTATGCAGCAGCCAATACTGAATTCGGCAAAAAATTGGCCTATTATGCAGAAAAATATCCTGCAACCATCAACCAGGATTTTAAGCTTTTAAAAAAAGCACATCTATATATTTCCACCTCTGCAGATGGATTATATAGAATATACTCATGGGAATCCTTTACCGATGGTAATGTAACCTGGTTTGAGAATGTTACACAATATAAAGCCGGAGCACGTACATTCTCCAGTTTTTATTCATCCGCAGATGGCGATTATGGTGACATTCGCCCGAAAGATGAGCAAATATTTACGCTAAAATACAACCGAAAAACCTACTATTTGGTGGTGTATATATCAGTTGATTCAACTCCGGATGTGGTTGGGGGTATACAGGCTTTTACAATTGATGATGGAAAATTAACAGGCGCAAACCTATTTCAAACAATAGCCGATTTGCGGACAAATGAGCTAACCTATGGATATAATTTTTCATCAATAACCGGTAAGTCAATTATCAAAAAACCGGTGGTAAATTTTGATAGTAAAAACCTTACAATCAGGTTGGTATTGGCCGATACAACAAATGGTAATTTGGCTTATAAGCATTATCTTTACAAATTCAACGGGCAATACTTTAAAAAAGTAAAAAATTAACAACATCACCCTCCCCATTATAACTTTTTATTATAATGTTTCCTTATATTTGTTACTCCGGTTATAATCACAACTAAACATTTATAAATATTTGGCAGTTAACATTTTACCCCGGGCAACCCATTAATGTGTTGTAACGTATATTAAATATAGTTAATAATAATATTCAGTTAATATTCGTAAGGGCAATCCATTTATAGATTGTCCTTACTTATTTAAAACCAAATTATGATCTCTTTCGCGCACCGTGTTTTTATGGAAGTTGCCGCAAACCTTAGTTTTTCTAAAGCGGCGCAGGTTTTGTTTGTAACGCAGCCGGCCATCAGCAAACATATTAAGGCGCTGGAGGATCAATATAAGGTACCTCTGTTTGAACGCAAGGGCAATAGCATCCTGCTAACCGAAGCGGGCAAAAAACTCAACGAATACCTGCTGACGGCTACCGAGATTGAGCGCAAAATAGAATATGACCTGTCGGTATTAAGCAATGTATCGCAGGCGGCGGGGCATCTGCGTTTGGGTGCCAGTACCACTATAGCGCTTTATATTTTACCGTCCATCCTATCGGGCTACCAACGCGAGTATACCAGCGTGCATGTGCAGTTGGTTAACCGTAATTCCGAATATATTTTAAGCGCCCTGCTTAACCACGAGGTTGATATCGGCATTATCGAGGTAGATAATAAACTGACAACAGTTGCCTACAAGCCATTTATGAGCGATGAGGTGATACCGGTATGCTCGGCAAAAAGCCCGCTGGCAGGGAAATCATTAACCTTAAAACAGCTTTTAAAAACACCGGTCGCTTTACGCGAACGTGGCTCTGGTACGTTAAACGCTTTGCTTAAATCGTTATCCGCGTTAAATATAAAACCTGCTGATCTGTCTGTAAAAATACGCCTGGGCGGTACCGAAGCTTTGAAGAACTTTTTATTGGCCGACCAATGCTTAGGCTTTATGCCAAGGCCTTCTATCGTTCGCCAATTGGCAGAAGGCGATTTGGTGGAAGTACCTATAGAGGGCCTTAAAATTACCCGCGATTTCTTTTTTATCCGCAGGAAAGGCACTGAAGATTATGGCTTAACGAGCAATTTTATTAAATATGCAACACAGCATATTGAAAATCAGGAAAGAGTATTGTCAACATGACACTTCAAAATGGCAAATTTCTCTGATTTTTTTGTTTAAACAGATTTTAGTAAATTTGAATATGGTACAATTGAGCGGCACGTACAATAATGGGAACATCACTTTAGATGAGCCTATAAACCTGGATAAACCCGTTAAGGTGTTGGTTACGTTTATAGATATAGATGCTGACGTTAAAGAAAAACGGTTAACACTTGATGATTTTTCTTTTGCCAAATCAAGAGAGCTGCTTAAGGATGTCAAGGGTGACATTTCTGATGCTGTTATTGAAGAAAGAAGAAGCTACCTGTGAAACTGTTTTTAGATACGTCTTCACTAATTAAGCTATATTATAAAGAGGAAGACACTTCTGATCTGGATAAAATATTTATTAATTATACCATTACAACTATTTTTCTATCAGAGATTTCGAAAGTTGAATTTTTCTCCGCCGTATATAAAAAAGCCCGCACTAAAACTTTAACATCAAAAAACGCAGATGATATTATAATTTCATTTAGCGAAGACGAAAAAAAATACCAATTCATTCCGTTAAATGATAAGATTGTGAGTTTATCTCAGAAACTTATCAAAAAATATGGACTTGCAGGACTAAGATCGTTAGACGCATTACAGTTAGCTTCTGCAATTAGTATCAAATCATCATTGGATATTGCTTTAACCTCGGATATCTTATTAAAGAAATTTTTAATTGACGAAAGTATTAAATGTAACATTTAATGCCTGCAAAAAAAGTTTTGATCATAGGCGCCGGGATAGCGGGAATAGCTGCGGCTATCCGCTTAGCTGTTAAAGGATGCGAGGTTGAGGTGTTTGAAGCGAATGATTACCCGGGAGGTAAGCTGTCAGAAATCAAACAGGGTGGATTCCGTTTTGATGCAGGGCCGAGCCTGCTCACCATGCCGCAGTATATTGATGAGCTGTTTGAACTGGCCGGCAAGCGTCCGTCCGATTATATTACCTACCACCGCCCGGATAAGGTTTGCCAATATTTTTATGCCGATGGAACACATATAACCGCTTATGCCGATACCGAAAAGTTCGCCCGCGAAATAGCTAAAAATACCACCGAACCTGTTGATGCTTTATTAAAACACGCCGCCAATAGCGCCGATATTTACCACATTACTCATAAGGTTTTTTTAGAGCAGTCGCTTCATCAATTAAAAACGTGGTTGAGTTGGGATACAGTAAAATCTATTTTTCGTTTGCCTCAAATAGATGCCCTGCGGACCATGCACCGGGCTAATCAGACCTTTTTTAAGGATGAGCGGATGGTACAGTTTTTTGACCGTTATGCTACTTACAACGGATCGAACCCCTATACTGCTCCTGCTACCTTAAACGTGATACCACATTTGGAGCAGCATTATGGTGCTTATTTCCCAACCGGTGGAATGTATAGTATTACAACCAGCCTGGTTAATTTGGCTAAGTCGCTGGGCGTAAAATTCCACTATAATTCACGGGTAGATGAGATAATTTTAGAAGGGGAAAAGATTAAAGGGTTAAAGGTGAAAGGTAAGGTTGTCAACGCTGATATAGTTGTATCCAATATGGATGTTTGGTTTACTTACCATAGGCTTTTAAAGAACCATCAAAAACTATACCCAACCAAAATATTACAGCAGGAACGCAGTAGTTCGGCATTGGTATTTTATTGGGGGATAAATAAACAATTCCCGCAACTGGACCTGCACAATATATTTTTCAGCGCTGATTATAAGGTGGAGTTTGACCACATCTGGAAAGAAAAAACCATTTACCACGATCCTACCATCTACCTCAATATTTCTTCAAAATATAAAGCTGATGACGCGCCGGAGGGCTGCGAGAATTGGTTTGTGATGATCAACGTCCCCGCCAATACCGGGCAGGATTGGGATAAGCTTATTATGGAAGCCCGAAAAAACATATTAACCATGCTATCCAAAAATTTAGGCGAGGATATTAGCAAACTAATTGTCTCCGAAAGCATCCTCGACCCACGTAGTATTGAAAGTAAAACATCCTCCTTTCAAGGTTCTATTTATGGCACCAGCTCCAATAGTAAATTCGCGGCTTTTTTGCGCCACGCTAACCGGTCATCAAAAATGAAGGACCTCTATTTCTGTGGTGGTAGTGTACACCCGGGTGGTGGGATACCGCTTTGTTTGTTATCGGCTAATATTGTGAGTGAATGGTTGAAGTAAGATTTAAACCGGTTCAATTTTCTCTTTTAAAATTTCGCAAACTTCTAAGAAGTTTTGCTCGCCAATTTCTTCTTTATTAAGCATGAAACTAGCACTCTCACTTCCTTTTATAAATAATAAAATATTATCTTCTAAAATTAAAGAAGGCTTAAATACCGACCATTTAACTTTATAGGTTTTTTCGTCATCCTGATATTCAATACTTTCGTCAGTAAAAGTATAAGTGCAGCTCTTTATTTCTTGCAAATAACGATAGCGTATTGCTTTGTTTGTTTAAAATAAGCCATCTTGGCTTTATATACTTTCCACCATTTAAATAAAGTATAAATGAAGAATCCACCGCTTACCAAAAAAATGACGGGTGAAAAATCATTTAGTTTTACGGATAAAGATATAATTACCACTGCCGCAGATACAGCCGTGTGCCAAGTTAAAATTTTAACGTTCTTGCGAAAGGATTCCGTCCAAATAAGTTTTTGGGATTCAATAAACCTGTCATAATTAAACGCAATTTCAATGACTTTTTCTTGCATACTCTTTTAACAATGCAGAAATATACAAACTAATCTCTAATCACCAATTAACTAATCACTAACATCACATATTCCTTCTATACTGCCCCCCAACCGCATATAGCGCATTAGATATTTGCCCTAACGAACAATACTTACAGGCCTCCATCAGGCTTTCAAAAATATTTTCTCCGGCTATGGCGGTATGCTGCAGGTTTTTTAATAGTGGTGCTATAATATGCTCGTTACGGTGCTGGAATTCGCTCAATGTATGTATCTGGTATTGTTTTTCTTCCTCAGTGGCACGTATCACTTCGGATGGGGTAATAGTCGGCGACCCTTTTTTATTGAGGAACGTATTTACACCCACTATTGGATACTCTCCGTTATGTTTCAGGGTTTCATAGTACAGGGATTCTTCCTGTATCTTGCTGCGCTGGTACATGGTCTCCATCGCGCCAAGCACACCGCCACGGTCATTTATGCTTTTAAATTCGGCTAATACAGCTTGCTCTACCAGGTCGGTTAGTTCTTCTATGATGAAAGCGCCCTGTATAGGGTTCTCGTTCTTCGCCAAACCTAATTCACGGTTAATAATTAGCTGTATGGCCATTGCCCGGCGTACAGATTCTTCTGTTGGTGTGGTAATCGCTTCATCATAAGCATTGGTATGTAGCGAGTTACAGTTATCATAAATAGCATACAAAGCCTGCAGCGTAGTTCGTATATCATTAAAATCTATCTCCTGCGCGTGCAATGACCTGCCACTGGTTTGGATATGGTACTTTAGCTTTTGCGAGCGGTCGTTACCCTTGTACTTGGTTTTTATCGCCTTTGCCCAAATGCGGCGCGCTACACGGCCTATTACCGAATATTCGGGGTCTATCCCATTGGAGAAAAAGAACGACAGGTTAGGCGCGAAATCATCAATATGCATTCCCCGGCTTAAATAATATTCCAAATAGGTAAACCCGTTGGATAAGGTGAACGCCAACTGCGTAACCGGGTTGGCGCCTGCCTCTGCAATATGGTAGCCCGATATAGATACCGAATAAAAATTTCTTACCTTCTCATTAATAAAATACTGCTGCATATCGCCCATCATGCGCAGGGCAAATTCGGTGCTGAAAATACAGGTATTTTGCGCCTGGTCTTCCTTTAAAATATCGGCCTGCACGGTGCCGCGAACAGTTGCAATGGCATAAGCTTTTATTTTGGCGTAAACATCGGCAGGTAAAACCTGGTCGCCGGTTAAGCCCAAGAGCATAAGGCCGAGGCCGTTGTTGCCGGGAGGTAATTCCGCCTCACCCCGGCCCTCTCCAAAGGAGAGGGAGTCCTTTCGCTCATCACCCTTGCTTAGCAAGTCCCTCTCCTTTGGAGAGGGATTTAGGGTGAGGCTATAGCTTGGGCGTGTTAATCCCCTATCTTCATAAACTTCTCTAAACTTCTGTTCAACCAGGTCTTCCAGTTTATGCTCGATGATATATTTTTCGCATTGCTGATCTATAGCGGCATTCATAAAGAAACCCAGCAACATCGGTGCAGGGCCGTTAATGGTCATGGAAACGGAGGTAGACGGGCTGCATAAATCAAACCCCGAATACAGCTTCTTGGCATCGTCCAGCGTGGCTATGCTTACACCGGCGTTGCCTATTTTGCCGTAGATATCGGGGCGGATATGCGGATCCTCGCCATAAAGGGTAACCGAGTCAAACGCTGTACTTAACCTATGTGCCGGCTGCCCCAGCGATACGTAATGGAACCGCTTGTTCGTCCGCTCGGGGCCACCTTCTCCGGCGAACATCCGGGTTGGGTCTTCACCTTCCCGTTTTAGGGGGAACACCCCTGCCGTATACGGGAACTCGCCCGGTACATTCTCCGTTAATAACCAACGCAGGATATCGCCCCATGCTTCATATTTGGGCAAGGCTATCTTAGGTATCTTCAATTGTGACAACGAGGTATAAAACAGCGGCTGTTTGATCTCTTTATCCCTAACCTTATAAATAAAATTCTCTGCTTTATATTGTGCTACCACGCCCGGCCAGTCTTTTAACAGGCGCTTGCAATCGGGGTGGAGTTGTTGCTCTAAATGGTCATGCAAATCCGCTAAGGCCTCACCTAAATCCTCTCCAAAGGAGAGGACTTTACCGCCCACTTTTCCTTCCTCTCCTTTGGAGAGGGCCTGGGTGAGGCTCATCACCCCCTTCACCTGCCACAACTGCTGCGCCACCTTGCATTGCTCGTTCACCCACTCGCCGTAGGCAACGCTGTTTTCGGCTATCTCCGCTAAATAGCGGGTACGGTCGGGTGGGATGATGTAAACCTTTTCGGCGTGCTCATTTCCAAAACCGAGCACTTCTATTGATTTCAGTTTAAACTCAACCCCTGTTTTATCTTTTATGGTGGTTATCAGCTTCGCGAAAAGCTCATTCATCCCCGGGTCATTAAACTGGGAAGCCATGGTGCCGTAAATGGGCAACTCATCGTCTTTGGCTTCAAATAGTTTATGGTTGCGTTTATATTGCTTGCGTACATCACGGATTGCATCCAGCGCGCCGCGCTTGTCGAACTTATTCAGCGCCACCATATCCGCGAAATCCAGCATATCTATCTTTTCCAGCTGGGTTGCCGCGCCAAACTCGGGCGTCATTACGTATAGCGACAGGTCGCAGTAGTCCGTGATCATGGTATCGCTTTGGCCTATGCCCGAGGTTTCTACAATAATGAGATCATACCCCGCTGCCTTACAAATATCTACCGACTCCTGCACATGCTTGCTGAGCGCCAAATTAGCCTGCCGCGTTGCCAAACTGCGCATATACACCCGCGGACTATTAATAGCATTCATCCTTATCCTATCACCCAGCAATGCGCCGCCCGTTTTGCGTTTGGATGGGTCGACAGAGATAATGGCAAGGGTTTTATCCGTTTCCATCAGGAAACGGCGCACTATCTCATCCACCAATGATGATTTGCCCGAGCCGCCGGTGCCGGTTATGCCTATAACAGGTGTTAGAGCCTCACCCCGGCCCTCTCCAAAGGAGAGGGAGTCCTCACGCTCATCCCCCTCGCTCAACAAGTCCCTCTCCTTTGGAGAGGGATTTAGGGTGAGGCTGGTGAGGCTCCTGTCCGGCTGATTAGCTAATCTTTCCTTTATAGATGCAACTACTTTTGCTATATCATTAATAACCTCTTCGTTAGTGAACCGAATAACATCAAAACCCTTATCATTTAAAACACTGGTTCTAAACTCGTCCTGTTCCGTTGTTAACTGGTGATAGCCCCCGTCAACCTCAATCACCAACCCTTTGGGGATGCATACAAAATCGGCAATGTAACCATCAATAGCATGTTGCCGCCTTATTTTATAGCCTATCTGATTGTTCCGCAAATGCTGCCATAAAATGTTTTCAGCCTCGGTTTGGTCATGGCGATTTTCTCTCGAATTACCTTTCAATGTTTCCCAAATCCTCGAATCAGCAGTCTCATATCCAAACCCCTTATGCCCCGCGCTATTCAAGTCCCTCTCCTTTGGAGAGGGATTTAGGGTGAGGCTGGGAAGGTGCCATCCCTCGTTTTCGGCGAGGGTTATTAGTGACGCTATCGCGTGCGCATCCTTTTCCGGCAGGTGCTTTAGCTCGCCGTTTAGGTGGGTAACGGTTTTAAAGTCGCATTGCCTTAGCATATCGTTTATCATACCCTGCAGGCCCATGGTGCGGCCATCATCGGGCGAGTATATTTTACTGATGCCGTAGGCCTGTAGCTCGGCTATTTCCTGCGGCAGGAACACGCCGCCGCCGCCACCGAATATCTTGATATGGCCCGCGCCACGCTCGGCAAGCAGGTCATGCATGTATTTAAAGTACTCTACGTGGCCGCCCTGGTAGCTGGTGAGGGCAATGCCCTGCACATCTTCCTGTATGGCGCAGTTCACCACCTCGTCTACACTGCGGTTATGGCCCAGGTGTATCACCTCGGCGCCGCTGCTTTGCAGTATGCGGCGCATAATGTTTATGGTAGCATCGTGCCCGTCAAACAGCGATGCCGCTGTAACAAAACGTATCTTATTGGTACTCACATAGGCAACACTTTCCATAACGCGGCGTATTTGGTTTTTCTGAACAAACAAAATTAACCAAAAATACTTTACCGCGATATACTATGCATGCATAATATTTGGATGTGCAAATGGGTGGATGTGCAGATGAGGGGATGTGCAAACTGAATATGTTCACGTTCACAACACATGAACACCTGCATGAATACGCCGCAAAACGCTTAAAAACAAATAATTAAATAAAAACATTTTTTGCCATACGCCATAAAACGCTAAAAATCAGCCGATTAGGAAATAGCATTAATTGCCTAAAAATCAGCAACATAAATAATACCGGCTAATGATCGCCTAATATTTACTAATGATCCACCCAAAACCGGGCTATTTACGGCGGGATATTTAATAGTCAACATACAAATTCAGAAATATTAAATTACTTTTTGAAACGCCAAGCCAAAATACGTATCTTTGAATATTAAATAACACGTGCAATGACAACAAAGCTTACATTGACAATGGAGGGCGGGGTAATTGATTCTGCTAAAAAATATGCCCGCAAAAAAGGGAAAAGCTTGTCAGATATAGTGGAAAATTATTTAAAATCAATATCCACCCAGGAAACGGCAACCGAAGATCTATCGCCTAAAGTTGCCCGGCTAAAAGGAGTGATCAAACTACCGGAAAATTTTGATTATAAAAAAGAAATTGGGAACGCCTTAGTTAAAAAATACAGGTAACGTGAAACATATTTTCATGGATACTAACGTTGTTATTGATTTCTTAGCCGACCGGCAACCTTTTTCATTACCTGCCGCCAGGCTATTTGACCTCGCCGTAAGTGGTAAAGTCAGGATCTATATTTCGGCAGTTTCTTATAATAATATTTATTACGTTCTTAGGCAGTCTTTAACCAATAATGCGACCGTAAAATTATTAGAAGAGTTGGCGGAGATGACCGAAATAACTGATGTAACCAAAGCAATCATCAGGCAATCTTTAAAAACAGATTTTAAGGATTATGAAGATGCTATTCAATATTATTGTGCCCTAAGTATGCCTCAAATTGATTTTATTGTTACCCGCAATACCAAAGATTTCAAGAAAAGCACCTTACCCGTATTGACGCCCGCAGAAGCAATTGCTTTATTAAATAATGGCTTATAAAATATAAATGAACGCGTTATCAAATCTCTTAACACTGCTTTTTCCATTCGCCTACATCGTTTTCAGACGATCAACCGTTAGCGGCCTACTCATAAAGGTTGAATTAAATTTTAACGATCATCTTACCTTCGTTCTTACCTTCAAACAGCCCAATAAAAGCTTCGGGCAATTTGTCGAAGCCTTCCAGAATTGTTTCTGAATAAGATATCTTACCTTCTTTTAACCAGGCCGCTAATTGGGCTGTCACACCGGGGAATCGGGCCGCATGGTCACCTATCAAAAAACCCTGAATAGTCAGGAACTTATAGACGACTATAGGAAGCAGGCTTGGACCAGTTTGTTCTTCTATGTCGTTGTAGTTGGATATTGTGCCGCAAACCGGGATGCGGCCATAGTTATTCATATTAGCGATCACCCCATCGGAGATCGTTCCGCCAACATTGTCAAAGTAAATGTCAACACCCTCCGGGCATAGCTCCGCAATCGCTGCTTTCATATCAGGTGTAGTCTTATAATTTATAGCCTCATCATATCCGAATTTTGTTTTAAGAAGATTTATCTTTTGGTCGGTGCCAACAATTCCAACAACCTTACAGCCTATAATTTTTCCAATTTGGCCAGCAATACTTCCTACCGCGCCAGCCGCGCCTGAGATCACCAGCGTTTCGCCTTTTTTAGGTTTGCCAATATCCATTAACGCGATATAGGCGGACAACCCGGTTACTCCTAAGACGCCCAAATACGCGCTTAGCGGAACTGCATTTGGATCGATCTTTTGTAATCCTTTTCCATCAGACACCTGGTATTCTTTCCAGTTCAGATAACCGGAGATATAGTCGCCTTTTTTGAAATTGTCGTTATTGGATTCAACAACCTCGGCAATAATTTTTGATGCTACCGGCTCATTTAATTCAAATATGGGGGGATGGGTGCCATTCATTTTACCGCGCAGATACGGATCTACGGAAACATAAACTGATTTTAAAAGAACTTCTCCCTCACCGCTAACCGGCATTAATTCTTCTTCGAGATTAAAGTCGGAAAGCAGCGGCATTCCAACCGGCCTGTTTTTTAATGTAATTTTTCTGTTTTTCATGGTGAATAATTAATTCCACGGAATAATAGTCCATGGATTATATTTAATAAAAAATTTTACTTTCTTAGTTTATCCAAAAGTTCATTAAGCAACGCTGACTGCTCATCAGTTATGCCGTAATGAACTTTGTTAAAAAGTTCCCTTCCTTTTAATGCAGCTTTCAATCCTTCAGGCGTAAGCTTTATGTAAACAACCCGCTGATCTGAAAGATCGCGGTCCTTCTTAATTAGTCCTTTGTCCATTAACTTGTTCAACAACCTTGAAACATTTGGCATCCGGTCAATTAGCCGCTCACGAATGAGGTTAACTGTTGCCGTATGATTAGGCTGGCCCTTCAATATTGCCAGGACGTTTAGCTGCTGGAGGGAAAGGCCAATGGGCTTGAGGATATTTGCAATTTCGTTCAACAGCCAGTTAGCGGTAAAAATAAGGTTCATCCCTGCTTTATCCTGGGGCCTGTTAAAGTGTTCCTGCTTAATTTCGTCCTCAATTTTCATAATGCAAATATACATACCATGGATTATATATCCATGTAATATAATAGTTACAACGTTGGAGATTAGGTTCTGCCTTTTATTGATTTTAAATTAAACTGATAGTCAACCGTGCCACAATCAAAGATATCGTATGCGATTTAATTTTTCGATGTTTCAAAAATAGCTATTAAATCTCTCCCCGTTACGACGGATTTGGTATCTGCTACCCGCAGGAACTGTTCGTAACATTTCTCAAATTCATTTTCAATATATTGAATATTCAAAGCTGCCATTCTATTTTTCAGGGCAGCCCTCCCACTGCGCGCAGTCAATATCAAATCAGGCAAATCGCCACCGATCAATTTAGGGTCAATTATCTCATAATTGCTTCTATCTTTTAGTACGCCGTCCTGATGAATTCCGGATGAATGCGCGAATGCGTTCCTGCCCACTACTGCTTTATTCGCCTGGACATAATTGGACATCGCGGTTTCAACTATCTTACTCAGGTCACTGATATATATGGGATTGACAGTGGTAAAAAAAGGCAAGTCTTTGATCACCAAAGTCATAATTATTTCTTCCAGGGCCGCATTTCCGGCTCTTTCACCAACGCCGTTAATGGTTCCTTCCGCTTGATGTGCACCAGCTAAAAGTCCTGCTATTGTATTGGCCGTGGCCATTCCAAGGTCATCGTGACAATGCACAGAGATTTTTACCTTGTCTATATTAGGCACGTTGTCCATGACGAACCTCACTTTTTCATAATACTCAAATGGGGTGCAAAAACCGTTTGTATCCGGCAGATTGACAATTTTAGCACCAGCTTCAGCGACCGTTTGTACCATTTTGGCTAAAAACACCTTATCGGCCCGCCCCGCATCTTCCGCAAAAAACTGAACCTCATCCACTTTGTTTGCTGCGTAACGTACCATATTAAAGGCGATGTCCAGGATCTTTTCTCTGGTACTATTGAATTTATTCCTGATATGGATATCAGATGAACCTATCCCTAATTGAATACGGGGAGATTTAGCATGTTTTAATGCCTCGGCCGCTGTATCGATATCCGTTTCACGCGCTCTTGCCAGGGCACATACTTTGGAATTTTTAATCAATTTAGAGACCTCACTCACCGCCTTAAAGTCTGCCGGAGAACTGATCGGGAACCCGACTTCTATAATATCAACCCCCATTAATTCCAGCCGTTCAGCAATTTCCAATTTGGACTGAAGGGTTAATAAACATCCGGGGCCTTGCTCTCCGTCGCGCAAGGTCGTATCAAAAATATCTATTTTCCTTTTTTCCATGTTTTCCTTTTTCCAAAAGTATAGCCGGTTTTTGTTTTGCTATATTTGAAAATAAAAGAAAGTTTATCGGATTATGCCAAAGGTTAAGATTCCGCAATTGCCGCTCCGAGACGGTTTTGAAGATGGAGATATAGAAATAAGATCGTATGGTCAATTCAACACGAAAATCCACTGTCATGAAAAGACCCAGCTTATTGCTGCGGAAAAAGGAACGCTTTATTTATATTCTGAACAAGGAAGTTATTGTATACCGGCTCATTACTATGCTTACATCGCTGCCAGGCTTGACCACAAGTTTATTTCCAGGTCCCAGCGCGTGGAGATCAAAACGATATTTCTGGAGCTTCCCCAGGAATTAACCTGTAATGGTAAGACCCTGGATATTGCCATTTTTCCCCCATCAGCGCTGCTTGACAATTACCTGGATTTTGGAGAGGAACATTGGCCGGGGCGCCAAAATCCTGATTTAAAAGCAGCCAGCGTACAGGCATTAAAGAAAATGCTGCCTTTTTTACTGACGAAACCCATCTACTTATTTACGCATCCGCCTCAATCAGAAGCGTTGCTCAAAGCCGTTGAATTTATAACCGCTGCGCTGGGGGAAAACTTAACCGTTTCTTCAATTTCGAAGGCCGCCGATATTCCGGAACGAACACTTTCCAGGCTATTTAAACAAGAGACTGGTATGACCCTGTTCCAGTTTATTAAAACGAGCAGGATGCAAAAAGCCCTGGAACTGATGGAAGACCCTTCTATGAATATCAGTGAGATCGTGTACCATATCGGCTACGAGAGTACCGCTACCTTTTCCAACCTCTTTAAACAATTGATAGGGATCAGTCCTCAAAAATACAGACAGCAATTCCTCCTCGAATGAGATTTGTTAAAACTTCTATTCGGAAAAGACACGAAAGCGGACCGGATTATTCCTCTAAGTTTACTCAACCTTCGCTTCGCCCTTGTTGGTGTTGTCACCATAGGTGTTCGGAAGCTTGAAAAGGGCTCCTTGTCATTCTGAACGCAGTGAAGAATCTTGAAATGACGGGTCGCCGTTATACCTGTACTACGTTTATATTGCATATTCAAGATTCTTCGCTCTCGCTCAGAATGACAAAAAAATAATCTTCCGAACACCTATGGTGACAACACCAACAAAGGCCAAAGGACTTTAAAAACTATTTCTGCGCTCCGCAAAACAAATAATAGTACGCATGTTTATATGTTATAATTAACTATCGGTTTGGTTTTTACTTATCTTTATCGTTATGAAAAACGCTGTTAAATATTTCTTTACCGCCGGTACGGTTGCTATATTCGGTTGGATGATACAAATTGCCGGTGCGTATGCCCAGGGCCTGCCACCTGTAGAAACAAGCGCACCAACTGCCGATTATAAGCCCGCTGTTGCCGGGCAAACCCGGGCGCCTGGCGCTAAAACCGCTGCCGAGCTAAAGGTGACCATAATTGCTAAAGGCCTTAAAGTTCCGTTTGGCTTGCGTTGCCTGCCCGACGGCCGTTTCCTGATCACCCAAAAAACAGGCGAAATGCTGCTATTAAAAGCCGACGGTAGTCCCGATAAAACTATACAAGGTGTGCCCACCGTTGCTTTTGGCGGACAGGGCGGACTGCTCGACGTTAATTTCGATGACAACTTTGAGAAAAACCGCACCTTGTTTTGGTGCTATTCGGAAAAAGTGGCAGAAGGGTTTCAACTGGCCATAGCTAAAGGTGTTTTGAGTGCCAACGACAGTAAGCTCGAGAACGTAGAGGTGATATATCATGCTAAACCCGCTTATAGCGGGCAACTGCAATTTGGGTCGCGTATTGTGTTTGATAAGGAGGGCAACCTGTTTGTAACTACCGGCGAGCACAGCGCCGACGAAATACGTGTTAAGGCGCAAGACCTGGATGTGGCCATCGGCAAAATATTGCACCTTACCCGCGACGGTAAGCCTGTGCCGGGCGGTCCGTTTGCCGGGAAAGCCGGTGCACTGCCCGAAATCTATGCTTATGGCCTGCGCAGCCCCGAAGGTATGGCATGGGCACCCAACGGCGAATTGTGGGAAGCAGAATTTGGCCCGCGTGGGGGCGATGAAATTAACCTGGTACGCCCGGGCGCAAATTATGGGTGGCCGGTAATTACTTATGGTATAGAGTACCGGGGCGTAAAGGTTGGCGAAGGCATAACGCAAAAGGAAGGCATGACTCAGCCCGTTTATTACTGGAACCCCAGCATATCGCCCTGCGGCATTATGTTTTACACCGGTAGCATGTTCCCCGAGTGGAAGGATAATCTATTTGTATGCGCGCTAAGCGGAACGCATATTGCCAGGCTGGTGCTTAAAAATGATAAGGTGGTAGCAGAAGAACAATTGCTGAAAGACAAACGCGAACGCTGGCGCACGCTGGTTACCGGTAAAGACGGTGCTTTATACGGTATTACGGATAACGGTAATTTGTATAGGATAGCGAAGTAGTTATAGCTGAATTATTTTTAGTTCACCAGCTTTGGGCCTCAAATAACCTTACGCCTTGAGGGGCAAAAAAAGTTATTTTATGTTAACCCAGCGTATTTTCAATTTATTGATTGTCAATTACTTAAAAGAATAAATATTAAATTGTGTTAAGTTATGTTAACCCAATTTATGCTTATCTTTTCTCCCCCGTTTCGTAAAAAAATTAAGCCATACCGAGAGCGCGGCGGCGGTGAAGAAGCAGGCGCCTATAAGCGTGTCGGCCAATTGGGGTTTAATATTGGCGCCGGTAATTTTATCGGCATAATATTTAATAAAAGAGTCGGGCAGGTTATGCTGGCCCAGGGCAGCTTTAACGTGCCATTGCCAATCGGTAACGGGGCAGTAGCCCCAGCCAAACCAAATGCCCAAAATATACCAGCAGCCGGCGGTAACGGCAACACAAACCAGGTGCAGCCGCCGTGTGCGCGGCCATATCCACCCCAGCAGGTTAAACCCCACTATAACCGCATGGAAAATGGTTAACAATACATCAAGGGCGTGCAGGTACATGTTTTAAAGGTAGGGAAATTTGGGGATAATGCGGTGCTGGTGGACGGAGGGGTTTAGCTGGGTGCCCCCGTTTCTAATCTTTAGAACCGGATGTATTCAATATTGACAGCATCGGGACCCGCTCAATTGCCGCGGGAGGGCTGTTACTTTTGGCTTGACCCAAAAGTAACCAAAAGGTCAAGTCAGCAGAAATGCTTCTTTGCCGCACGGGCCATTGCGCTGCAAATCCGGCAAAACCTGGGCTGCAAAACTTTTGCCCTGCTTCGCACGCTCATGTCTGCCCTTCAGCAAAATATTGCTATGCCCTACAGCGCACCGGGCCAGCATTGTTTTGCCGGATTTCGCCCGAAGCTGTTCTGCTGACGGGGTTTCAGGAGTTACTCCTGGTTTGGGTTAATAATTTGTTTCCGCATCTTATTGGTGTGGGTAAAGGCCTGCCAAAAAAGCGGGGAGGGAGTATGGCCCTACGGGCAGAAGCATTTTTTTGGCTTGATGTTTGGTTACTTTGCATCTAAGGTAAAGTAACAGCCACCGCGGCAACTGAGCGGAACGATGCTGTAAATATTGAATACCTATAGTTCTAAAGATTAGCGCATGCAGAGATTGCCACGCTCTCGTTCGCAATGACGGTTGGTGAGTTGCAGGGCTTAATTCCCAGCTATCACTACCTTATCCGTAGTAACCACATTCCCCTTACCTTTAATGGCGACCCCGCTGGTGTTAATGTCAAAATTAACGCTCAGGTTGTTGCTCATGGTGGTGAAAAACTGTTTGGCAATGTCGTAATTCAAAAAGCCATCACCGGTGGCGGTCATGGTTATTTTAAGGTTTTGGCCCTGTACCTGCGGGCTCATGTTAAGGTCTATGTTCTCGGTAAAGTCAAATGCGGCGGTATTGCCCACAATGCGGAGCAGCTTGTAGGTCATTTTCATGTTCATGGTGTTGCTGCCGCCTATACCCGGCAGGGGCAGCGAAAGGGGCATATCCTGCGTAAAGGTTTCGCCAACTTTTAGGGGGTGGTCGGGGAACTTTATACCATCCTGCACGGCATCCAGCATTTTCGACATAACGGTGCGCAGGCTGTCGGTCATCTTTTGCCCGGCAATCGAGTCGACAAGCAATTTGCTATCCGTGGTGTATTTGCCATAAACCGCTACATTGGGGGTGGCGATGCTGCCTGCGGGCATGTCCTGGCCGTTCATGCTCACCTTCATGGTGTTGGCCTTCATGGTAAACTTTACCGGCATGTTACCCTGGCTACGCGCCCCGGCGGCAATTACCGAGGTGGTGTTGCTGTTCATCACCATGGTCATATCCTGCACCCCGCCGGTCGCGGCGGCAATTTCGGCGGGTAGATTCATGTTCATCATAACCTTCATGTCCTTATCAATGGTATAGGTTGTTTTAGGCTGATACGCCAGCTTGAACATAACCGATTGCTGCGCCCTTAGCTGTATGGCCGCTAATAACAGGATGGGGAGTATGAGGGACTTTTTCATTAGTGATGAATTTACAGCAAGGTAAATAAAATTATTTATTGTGCTGTGAAAATGCCTAATCTTTACGGCCACTTGTCAGCAGAACAGCTTCGGGCGAAATCAGGCAAAACAATGGTGGCCCGTGCGGCTGCAGGGCATAGGAAATATTTTTCCAGCCCAGGTTTTGCCTGATTTGCAGGGCAAAGGCCTGTGCGGCAAAGAAGCCTTTCTGCTGACTTGATTTTTTGGTTACTTTTGTATCAAGACAAAAGTAACAGCCACCGCGGCAACTGAGCGGAACGATGCCGTCTATATTGAAAGCTTATTGTTCCAAAGATTAGCGCATACAGAGATCGCCACTCCGCCAAGAGGCGGATCGCGATGACAGACAGGAAAAAATATTACTTCTCCATCTGCTCTATCACCGCCTGGGTTACGCCTGTAAAGGAGAAACCACCATCGTGAAAGAGGTTTTGCATGGTCACCATTTTGGTGAGGTCAGAGAACAGGGTTACGCAATAATCGGCACACTGGTCGGCAGTAGCATTACCTAGCGGACTCATCTTTTCGGCATAATTTATAAACCCGTCAAATCCCTTAACACCCGATCCGGCAGTAGTGCGCGTAGGCGATTGCGATACGGTATTGATGCGCACCTTTTTCTTAACACCATAATAGTAGCCAAAGTTACGGGCAATGCTTTCCAGCACGGCCTTGTTATCGCTCATGTCGTTATAATCAGGGAACACGCGCTGGGCAGCAATATAACTTAGCGCTATTACCGAGCCCCATTCGTTTATCATATCCATTTTCATGGCAGTCTGCAACACGCGGTGCAGGCTTAATGACGATATATCAAAACCCTTGTGGGTAAACTCGTAGTTGTTTTCGTAATAGGGAATGGCCTTGCGCACGTTAACGCTCATGCCTATGCTATGCAATATAAAATCAACACCGCCGCCAAAGTGCTCTTTGGTTTTGGCAAACAGGTTTTCAATATCCTCGGTAACGGTCACATCAGCCGGGATAACGGGGGCGCCAATTTCTTCGGCTAATTTATTAATGGCACCCATACGCAAAGCGATAGGCGCGTTGGTTAACACTAACTGCGCACCTTCTGCATGACAGTGCTGCGCGGTTTTCCAGGCGATGGAGTTTTCGTCTAATGCGCCAAAGATGATTCCTTTTTTACCTTTTAATAAATTATAAGCCATATTTAGTTTGTTTGTAAAGCGAGCAAAGTTATATAATAGTTTGCAGTTTTTAGTTGACAGTTTGCAAAGCAGCATATTGTTAACTGCAAACTGATAACTGCCTGCTGCAAACTAATTATCCATCAGCTTAAATTGGACAGAAACGGTTTCTATCATCTCAACAGGGATACTGGCGTTAATGGCCGAATCCCATTTGCCGCCTTTCTTTATGGCGCGGATCACTTCGTCATCGCACCCATACCCAACACCGCGCAGCACCTGGAAGTTAGTAACCTTGCCATAATTATCAACTGTAAATTTAACCTGTACCGTTCCTTCCACGTTATTCTTAATGGCCTTCTCGGGGTACACAATGGTCTTTTTGATGAGATCAACCAGCTGGCTTAGGCCGCCGGGGTATTCGGCATTTTTGGTGAAGGTGCTGTTGGTCATACCCGCGTCCATATCGGGCCCTACAGTAAACGATGGCGTTACTTTTGGCGACCGGCGCTTTTGGCTGATCAGTAAAGGAACATTCGCATTAATATCCGTTACAACAGCCGGCGGCAGGTAGATCACCAAACTCCGGCTATCCCGGTTATAGTAGGGTTGTACGGGATAGCGTATATCCGGGCCAATGGTTAAAGTATCATATAATTTGGCCCCCTTTAATTCAAAAAAACCATTATTGTCTGTAACTGCCACAAGCTTATTATGGTTGTGCGCCGTTTCGAGCTGTGTAGACTGGATATGCATTTGTTTTAACGGCTTGCCTGTATTATCATAAATATACCCCCATAAATTTATCGTATCGCGGCTAACGGTATAAGGCTTTTGCTGCGCAAAAAGGGTGGTTGCCAGCAATACAAGCGAAAGGGTAAGTAGTATTTTCATGTTAATTATTTATCGGTTAGTTTGAATTCCACGTCCATTGTATAGTTGAATTCAACAGGACGTCCATTTTCTATTCCGGGTTTCCAGCGGATCATACTTTTCATAGCTTGTATTAGTTGCTCATCACATCCATAACCTAATCCCTTTAAAACTTTGTAGTTATCAACCTTGCCATCTCTTAAAATTGTAAAGCCAATTTCAACAGTTCCTTCAATATTATTGTCGATGGCTTTTTGTGGGTATGTTAATTTCTTTTTGATCTCATTCTGAAAACGTATCGGACCACCTGGATAGATTGGGTCAATCTCTGATTCCCCATAAACTTTATTAGTATTTTCTTCTTTGTATTGCTTTATAATAAACTTAGCAAGTGGTTTGGGATGTGTTCTATGCGCTGTCACTTCTACCGGAGCATCGAACTTTCGGGTTTCCGAAGGTGAATATATGACTAAGTACCGACTGCCTTTATTATAAACCCTAAAGCCGCCCACAATGAGCGTATCATTAAACAAGGCCCCATTTATTTTAAAATAACCTTTAATATCTGTTACCGTTTGCAGGTTTGTTAAATTATAGGTAGTATCTTTCTGCCTGGAATAAATAATTACACCCGGATGGGGCGTTCCATCGCTGTTATAAACGTACCCGCTTATATTAATGGTGTCCCGGCTCATAACAATTCCATCTTTTTGCTGCGCGAACAAATTATTGGTTAAGAAGATGAAGAAGCAGGTAAATAATAACCTCATTCTAATTATCGGTTAGTTTAAATTAGTCACGGGCGATACAATCGCCACCCTATTTTAAGCACTCGTGGCAGACGAGCGCAAGTACAAAAAACTGCAAGCTCATAACTGCCTACTGCAAACTTCCCAATAACTCCCGCGCATTCTGCAAAGCGCTCTCGCCGGGTTTGTCGCCGCTCAGCATTTTGGCTATTTCCAAAACGCGTTCCTGTGGGTTTAATTGTTTGATGCGGGTATAGGTGGTCGCGCCTTCGTCATCCTTGTAAACAAAGTAATGGTTTTGGCCCTTGCCGGCAATTTGCGGCAAGTGGGTAATGGTAATTACCTGCAAATTATTGGCTAATTGTTCCATTACCTGCCCTACTTTATTAGCTACCTCGCCGGATACCCCCGTGTCTATCTCATCAAAAATAATGGTGGGCAGGGCCGTATTTTTAGCCACCAGCGATTTAATGCTCAGCATCAGTCTCGAAAGCTCTCCGCCTGATGCTACCTTGCTCATTTCGGCAAGGGCATGGCCTTTGTTGGCAGAGAACAGGAAGCGGACGGTATCGAAACCGTTAGCCCCCAAACCTCCTCCGTTTGGCGGAGAGTTATGTCCTGCGGCTGAATCCAATTGAATTTGCAGCGCCGAGTTTTCCATTCCCATATTTGAAAGCGCACTTAAAACCTGGGCCTCAATTTCGGGTATCACTTTAGTACGATTAGCGGATAGCTGCCCTGCTAATTGCTCCAACTCCTTTTTATCAAGGGCTATTTGCTGTAGTTTCTCAATAGCTTCATCGCCGAATATGGCTTGCTGTATTTTATCAGACAGATGCTCCTGTAACTCCAAAAGTTCGGCATTGGTAGTTAACCGGTGCTTCTTTTGCAGGTTATAGATGAGGCTTAGTCGGTTGTTAATGTCAAGCGCCAGGGCTTCATCGGTATGGGTGCGCTGTTCTATATTTTCTACTTCGGCGGCTATGTCTTTTAGTTCGATGATGGTACTGTTCAATCGTTGCTGCAATTCTTCCACCTGCGGATTGAACTTTTCAATAGTCCCCAACTGCTGCGCCGCCTCGCGTAATTGGCTTAATGCCGAGGTATCATTATCATTCATTAAATAATTCGCGCTTAGCAAATTACGTTTTATCTCTTCGGCGTTGTTAAGGGTATATAATTGTTGTTCCAGTTTCTCCTGTTCGTCCGCATCCAAAGCGGCTTTCTCTAATTCATCAAACTGGAACTGGTAATAATCCAAATCGGCTTTGGCTTTATCGCTTTCTTCAATAAGTTGAGTTAGCCGCGCTGCCGATTTTTTGTAGGATTTAAATTTAGCCCGGTAATCATTCAGCAACTCATCGTGCTTAGCTACCGAATCGACCACCAGTAACTGGAACTCCGGGTCGTTGATCTCCAGTGTAGCATGTTGTGAGTGGATATCTATAAGGCGTTCGCCCAATAATTTAAGCGCGGTTAAATTAACCGGCGTATCGTTAATAAAGGCGCGGGTTTTGCCATCGGCAGATATCTCGCGGCGCAAAACGGTTTCGGCTTCATAATCCAGGTCGTTCTCCTCAAAAAACGATTTTAAATGAAAATCCCCTATTTTAAATGTGCCTTCTATTACACACTTCTTTTGCTGGTTAAAAAAATAACGGCTCTCTGCCCGCTGACCTAAAATAAGCGATAGCGCACCCAGGATAATAGATTTACCCGCCCCGGTTTCGCCGGTAAGGATGTTCAACCCGCCGCCAAAGCTGATCTCTAAATTATCTATTAACGCGTAATTACTTATACTGAGCTTTTGGAGCATAAAAAAAGTATCCCTGTTTTGAGGATACTAAATTACAAATTCAATTTATATGTAATGGTGCAATATTTTGTTCTTCTTATTTAATGTAAGTTCGGGATAAGATATAACCATAATTAGTCATAAAACTAATATGACCGGTTAGGGTCAACCCCTTTGTAGAAAAGATTATCATTACATTTTTTTGCGCCTTAGGTGCTACCCTAAGCGAATAAATCTGGCTGCTTGTCAATTTAGGGTAGCACCTAAGGTGCAAATATCTTTTTGTTTCATAAGCTACAAAGGGATAGGCCCTAACGGGCCAAGACACTTATATCGAACCCAGATTATTTAAATATTTCGGCTAATTTCTTATCCAGCGCTGGTGCGCCTGCTTCGTCATACCGCCCTATTATAATTCCGCTCTTATCAATCAATATTTTGGTGGGCAATTCACTAATACCGTACTTATCATTTATGGAGTTTGATATATCGGCGCTACCGTCCTTATTGGTTTTAGCGCCTCGTAAAACGTTATGCCAGCTTTCAATTTTGTCCATGCGCATTGCGTACCGCCAGGCTTTTTCATTACCATCATCAGATGCTACAGCAATAATTTCGAAGCCACTTTTATTGTACTTTTTAAATACCTGCATCAAATGCGGCGAGCTTTCGCGGCAAGGCAGGCACCAACTGGCCCAAAAATCAAGCAATACATATTTGCCTTTAAAATCTGCCAGGCTTAACGGCTTGCCCATAGCATCAATAGCAGTAAAATTGCTTGCCATTTTGTTAATTGAACTGCTGTTTATTGTTTGATCTATGGAACTTTTGATGATTTTTCCGTAAACACCATTTTGAACTGCCGGGCCAAGCTTATCATAAAAATACTTAACCGAATCCAATGGCCATGAATGTAGGTAACCTATCATTTCATAAGCACTTACATAAGAACCGGGATGGGTAATTACAAATTGCCGTATTATAGCCGAATACTGCCCTGCATATACTTCCAGTTGTTGTTTTAAGGGTTTCAGTTTTTGATAGATCGAATCTATTATTTTATCACCCGCGCTATTTTTTGTGCCTGTGTTATAGGCATTATTGGTTCTATTAAATTCAGCCGAAAATGAAGCAAAGCCTTTATTCCATTCTGCTAACTTAGATTGTATTACAGCCCACTCTCCCTGTGATTTTACCGGGCTAAATTTTAACTCTTTTAAATTACCATAACTTCCTGTGGCTGTATTCTGGCCGGGTTCAATAAAAAAATCAACGGTGTTTGGGTCGGTATCTTTGGGGGATTTAAACACGCCTTTATAAGCCGTTAATGTAGCCAAAGTCCCCCCGTTTGTATTAGCAGCAAATTTGAACATGCCATTTTGTAACGAGCAGCTATCATTTATAAACTTTCCTGTTTCATTCCGGTAAGTGAACCTAACCCATGCATCGGGCGCACCATTTATACTTCCCGATAAAGTAAACGCCGTTTGTGAAAACGCTTGTACAGAAATACAAATAATAACTATACCTAAAACTATTCTTTTCATAATGTTAATTTAAGTATTAATGATCAAATGGAGGCATTACAGCAACACATCCCTCAACATCAGGTCGATCTGTTTAGAGGTGTTCCTGTTTTCAGCAAATCGTCTATAATTGCTTTCAATATTTTAAAAACTTCGTAAATCTTATTGCCGTGCAAGGTTACGTCAGAGCGAATAGACCTTTGTTTCAAAAGGCGCAATATTGGTACCCCAGCTTTTCATAAAATCTTTCAATATTTCAGCCAATTGCTTATTATTTATAACCTTGCCTTTTTTGGCCGGCACTATTACATTTGGTGGTATAACGGCTTCTGTAACTTTTGTGGCAAACCAGGTAAAACTATCATAAGGTAAGGCTACGCCCAATATCATGCCCGGTAAACCAGTAAAAGATTCAGGTCCACCGGATACATGTATCTCGTTAGTATAAAATGCTACTACATAAACTGAATCCATTATCAAAGCATTGGCACGGCGGCAGGTAAAACCGGCAATTTCGCGGGTCTCGTCGGTTATCTTCCATTTTATTTTACGTATACTATCTTTTAATAAAAAAAGCTCTTCATAAATGTTTTTTTGATTGGTAGTTAAACCGGTGGCCAAATCATTGTAAACCACATTAAACTGTTTCCCGGCGGGGTTGTCGTTACCCCAAATACGCTCATAGGTTTCTGTTGCCGGTGTATATAAAGTTTTATTATTGTCAAACGTTAATGTTCCATGCAGCTTTGTAAATTGTGGGGTACTTTTTTCATAAGCCTCAAGCCGCTGTATGGAAAGTGCATCTGTTCTTTTGCCCATTTCGCGCTTGGCAAGCGCGTACACATTAATGCTCTTTTCAAATTCAATGGTGCCGCTGGTTATAAACTTAGCATGCTGTGCAAACAGGCTACCTGTTAATAATAATAGTGCCAGTGTAATAATAGTTTTCATATTAATTAGTTTTTGCCGGCTCTGAGCCGAATTTAGTAAAATCCCATTGTACAGAAAACATAATATATCGTTTTATGCCTGTAGTGCTGGTTTGAGTAATACTGTTACCTGTTATATTCCTGTTAAAATTCACGTTTTGATTAAGCAGATCATTAGCTGACAACGTTAGCCTCAAATGATCATCTTTTAAGAACGTTTTATAGATAGACGCATTCCATATTGTTCTGTCCAATTGGGGAAGTGCCTGGGTTTTGGCAGTATAGTTATACCTGATATCAGAAGCAATAACGAATTTTGCAGGCAGGTAATAATTTGAGTATAAATATACATTTGCACCCGATGCGTTATTGCTATTAGCGTTTTGCAACGAAAATTCATTGATGGTATATTGCGGACCGCCACCTGCAGAAAAACTATATTTTTGAGCGATGTATTTTGATAGTGACAATGAGGCGCCATAGCTGTATGATTTAGACATATTCAGCTGGTTATTAATATAACTGTATGATATGTTGCCGTTGGTATTTAAGTTTATACCTATGTTGATATCCGAAGGCTTAATTTTACGGCCCGTATAAAAATAAAGGTAGTAGTTATAGGGTGTTTTACCTGCCAAATTGGTGTATTGCGTAGTGGTTTTGCCTGATGTAATGTCGGTAACGGTATTATTAACGATAGCATTTGACCTAAAAGAGTAGCTACCATCTAAATAGGTATTTGCCCCGCTTATAATTTTCGATTCGTTATAATCAAAACTAAAGTTGTTTGAAAAAGATGGCTTAAGGTTTGCATTTCCTAAAACAATATTTAGCGGATCTGTATTTACCCGCACCGGTTGGATCTGGTCTATAGTTGGTTGCGAAGTATTACCATTATAATACAGGGTAAATGATTTTTGTTGCGATTGCATATATGAAAATCTTGCTTGTGGCAACCAGTTTATAAAATCCCTTTTATAAACGTTGCCTGTGTATTGATCTACCTGCTTAAAGTTAACGTCTGAAGCTTTTGCACCTAAATTGAAAATAACCTTTTTGCTTTTGTAATTAAAAACAGCGCCAAACTGGTTAGTTAACTGGTTAAACTTATAATCGTTACTATATACATTGTCCAGGATATTATATACCCCGGTTGCAGATTGATTAAATGATTTCTTATCGGCAGTGCTGTTGTTTATTGCAAAGCCATAATTAAATAAAACCGCGAACCCTTTTGATAATGGCTCTGAGTAGGTGATATTACTGTTTAATGCCGAGCTGATAGTATTTGTAGTTTTATACTGGTTAACTATTTGCGCGCTATCCTGCACGCCTGCTTTATTAAAAAAATCTGTTTCAGATTTTAAATAACCGTCTGTTGTATTTTTGTTGTAGGCTTCGCTTACGTTCCATGAAAAAGTACGACCAACCTTGTGAAGCTTTTTGGTAAAAAACGCGCTTGCATCAAACACCTGCTGATCGCCATTATTAGTTACACTTCTTACCTGTTTGTTTATAAACCTGTTCAGGCTATCGCGGCTGTTTGTGTTATAATCATTACCTACTTTAAAGTTCTTAAATGTTGCATCGGCAGCTATTTTTAAGGTTGTTGATGTATCCAGTTTTACCTGGTAGGCAGCATCCAGCTTTTGCCTGAAAGCATAGTTATTAAATGTTTGGTTCGAATTTGTATAAATTGAACCGGTTGGCAAGTTTTGCTGTGTTGTAGTAGCCGTATTACCATCAACACTTAAAGAGCCTATTTTATAATTAGTATTAAGCGTTTGCATATCGGCGCCAAACTTATTGTCAAAATGCACACCGCCCGTGCGTGCCAAAGGCTGCCCCCTGCCATCATAAGTGCCATTAAATGAGTCAAGTGCATCGTTATTTCCGGTTATGAATAATCCGCCATCATCACCTACCTGCACATTAGATGCGCCTATGTTGGTATTGTCGCTAAATCCCAACCCGGTTTTGCCATCATTCGCCGTAGTACCATAAACAGAATATTTTTCTTTCGCTTTAAAGCGGTTAAATATGGCTTGCCCTTCGTAATAACCATCGGTCCCTATCCCGCCGGTTAATTTTCCAAAGGTCCCGTTCTTTTTATCTTCCTTTAGCTTAATGTTAATGGTTTTTGTTGTTTTGCCATCATCTATGCCGGTAAAGGCGGCCTGGTCGCTTTTTTTATCATATAACTGCACTTTATCTACCATGTCGGCGCGCAGGTTCTTGGTCACCAATGTTGGGTCATCGCCAAAGAACTCTTCGCCATCTACCAGCACCTTGCTAACGGTTTTCCCATTAGCGGTTATCTTGCCATCCTTGTCTACCTGTATACCGGGCAGCTGCTTTAACAGGTCCTCCACCTTATCGTTGGGTTGTATCACATAAGCTTTGGCATTAAACTCGGTTGTATCGCCTTTTATCTTTACCGCAATTACTTCGGCTTTTATCATTACCTCCTGCAAAATTTTGGTTTTAAGCTGCATGTAGATGATGGAAAAATCAACCGTTGGGTTTTTCTCATCCAATGTAAATGTCTCCACATAATCGGCATAGGTGGGGTACGACATTAATAAAATAAACTTCCCGGCGGGCAGGCTATTAATTGCAAAGTGGCCGTCCTCGCCCGCGTAAACAAACTTACGCATGATGGAATCTTTGGCGTTCAATACGCAAATGGTGGTGTTTACCAGTTTAACTTTCGAGGAGGTATCAACTGCAGTTCCTTTAATGGAGTAGAAACTTTGGGCAAATACCGATGCCGTACATAAGCAAAAGGCGAGTAGTGTAGTAATTGTTAATTTCATAGGTAAGGTTTAGTACGACTAATATATAACTATACTTTTAGTATTCTTATAATATTTTGAATATTTAACTTTTTTTAACAAGCATAGTTCAATATTAATACTAATTGATTAGTATTACAACTAATCAATTAGTATTTTAATTAAACCATTGATTATCAGCAAATAATTTTCACTTATTGATCAAAAATAAATTGAGGATCATTTTTTACCTGCCGAATTATGCCGCAAGATAAAGGGCCGGTAGTTTCTCGCTAATTAAATGGGATGAAAGCGCGGAATAATGGGGCGAAAAAAAAGTATCCCTTTTGAGGATACTTAATTAACTATTGTATTAACTGACTTATTAAAAATATTAGTTATCTGATTCCGGCTTTTCTTTCTTTTCGGGTTTTTCCGGTGTTTCTTTCTTTTCAGGCTTTTCTTTCTTTTCTGCTTTTTCTTTTACTGCGGTTTTTGTTGTAGCTTTTTTGGCGGTTGGTTTTGTGCGTTCTTGTACATCACCATCCAGGTATGCTTTAACGCGCATTTCATCACCCATTTTTGCCATGTCGTCAACCATTTTCTTCCACTCGGGGCTGTTAATATATTTAGTGCCAAATTCTGCACTCTCTTTAGATAATTCCTCTATTTGCTTTTTCCATTCGGGGCTATTGTAGTACTCCTTCATTTTTTCGCCCTGCGCTTTCATGTCTTCCTGAAATTTTTTCATCTCGGGGCCATTGTAATATTCCTTCATCTTTTCGCCCTGCACCTTCATTTCGTCCATTTGCTTCTTCCACTCCGGGCTGTTGTAATATTCCTTCATCTTTTCGGCCTGCACCTTCATTTCTTCCTGGAATTTCTTCATCTCGGGGCCGTTCGCTTTTTCGGCCAACATCATAGCCTGTTTTTGCATCGCCTCCATTTGTTTTTTATACTCAGGCGTGTTCAACCGTTTAGTCATAGCCAGCGCATTGTCTTGCATCGCCTCCATTTGTTTTTTCCATTCGGGGCTCGAGTAAAACCGGTTCATCTTATTAAAACTGGAATCATTCATCTTAAAATTCATGTTGAAGTCCATATCACCATTCTCTTTCAAAAAATCTCTCCTTACAGATTCGGGCATGTCATTTACAGAACTGTATTCCTTTTTAACGCCATTCTCATCCTCAACTACAATTTTTATCTTCTTCTTTTTGGTAGTATCATTAAGCTGGCTATTGCGGGTAGTATCGCAGGTAATTGTTACCTTGTTTTTAGCCGGCGCAGTAATATTTACAACAGGTGCTGCTACCGATGGTACAGGCGGGGCCGGTGCCGCTACCTTAACGGTTGTTGCTATTTTTCTGAAGGTTACTTTTCCATTTTTAACTTCGGGGTTAAGCCAGGCAATGCTGCCCAGGCTTCCGGCTATTAATAATACGGCCAATACTATGGGGCGTATGTTGCCGATAGGGGTTTTTGTGTTCATGATACGTTCAATTCTGTTTAGTAAATGATGTTTGTTTTGGGTGGCGGCCAGCGCCAGTTTTAATTCTCCCTGTCTTACTTCCTCCAGTTTTAACAGGGCATAAGCATAAGTTAACGGGTTACCCGTTTTTTCAACCACCATATCATCACAGCGGTTTTCCCTTTCGGTACTCATGGTGCTGTTGATCAGTTGCGCAAACGGGTTAAAGAACAACATTACCGAGATGACCTGCTGAACCAGGTTTACCACGTAATCATTCCCCTTAATGTGCGATAGCTCATGCAGGATGATAGTCTCTATTTCTTCTGCGGACAATTGAAATGTTAAGGTAATAGGCAACAATAATATCGGCTTAAAATAGCCAATAACACAGGGCACATCAACCAGCCGACTAAAACTCACCTTAACATACCGGCTAATGTTTAATTTCCGTGAAAACTCATTA
>Ga0193702_1000037_pt1 | contig 56038 bp, 51 predicted proteins | sample U3a1metaG_FD_143060 | JGI IMG/M metagenome (GOLD analysis project Ga0193702, IMG submission 143060) | Soil microbial communities from a riparian zone of the East river system, Colorado, United States - U3a1 | ecosystem: Environmental > Terrestrial > Soil > Riparian zone | place: USA: East River... | reverse complement strand
AGCAAGATCTACTGGCGGCCGGATGAATTCATCCGGCCGCCGCAAGCATAAAACAATCTACTTCCACACCTATCTATGAGCGACAACACGAACAGCGAGCACACAGGCGCCACCCCGGCGCCGACCACCGGCAACTGGGAGCGCGCAACGCTCGAGAAGCTGGTGTTTGCCACCGTCAAGGAACAGCGCGCGGCGCGCCGCTGGGGCATCTTCTTCAAGCTGCTGACGCTGGGCCTGGCGTTCTTTGCGCTGTGGGCCTATTTCGATTTCAATTTCTTCGATTCGGAGGAGAAGCTCGGCAAGCACACCGCGCTGGTCGAGATCGACGGCAGCATCGACGCCGAAGGCAGCGGTTCGGCCGATGCGGTGGTCCCTGCACTCAACAAGGCATTTTCGGATACGGGTTCGGTGGCGGTGATCCTGCGTATCAACAGCCCCGGCGGCAGTCCGGTACAGGCCGGCATTATCGTCGATGAGATCCTGCGCTTGCGTAAAGGGTATCCGTCCAAGCATTTGTATGTGGTGGTCGATGAAATCTGCGCTTCGGGCGGTTATTACATCGCGGCCGCGGCCGACAAGATCTTCGTGAATAAAGCCAGCATCGTCGGTTCGGTCGGCGTGCTGATGGACGGCTTCGGATTTACCGGCACGATGGAAAAACTGGGCGTCGAACGGCGCCTGCTGACCGCGGGCGAAAACAAGGGCTTCCTCGATCCCTTCAGCCCGCAATCGGAAAAGCACAAGGCGCATGCGCAGGCGATGCTCAACGAGATCCACCAGCAATTCATCAGCGTGGTGCGCAATGGCCGCGGCAAGCGCCTGAAGGAAACCCCGGAGACCTTCTCCGGCCTGTACTGGAGCGGCGCGAAGGCGGTCGACATGGGCCTGGCCGATGGCTTCGGCACGGTCGACAGCGTGGCGCGCGACGTGATCAGGGTCGAGGAGATCGTCGACTACACGGCGCACGAAGGCTTGCCGGAGCGCGTGCTCAAGAAATTCGGCGCCTCGGTCGGCGCCGGCGCGGTGAAGTCGGTGTATCGCGGCGTCACGCCCAGCCTGCGCTGAATCGTTAACTGATTCAGATAATATTCCTTGAAAGTTCATGCAGGTGTTCTATATTGGGACTGTAGTTCTTTCCAAGGGGGGCCGATATAAAAAGTTCAGCATGTTGGCAGCGTTTTTTTGAAACGAACTACTAACCACATCGATGATGCGGCATTGAGAGAATTACGATTCCTCGCATTAAGTCCCTTTCGCGGGACGTGGAGACGGCGGCGCAATACCGCCGTTTTCATTTTGGCTTTTCGTTTTCGATAGCCGATGCAATACCGGCGCGGATTTAGCCGACGCAGGCCTTGGCGCGCGGCAGTACGGCCGGTCCGGCTTGCGAAAAGCCGCCGCCCTCCAGCCAGCGCTGGAAATTCTTCTGGGTTTCGGCATACCACGCGGCTTGCACCGAAGGCCGCAGCGCGGCATCGACCTGGCGCTGCGGGAAGGCGCTGCCGCTACGCCAGCGCGCCAGCGCCAGGCGGGCGCTGTGCAGGGCCGCCTGTTCGATGGCGAGCTGGGAGTGGGTGTCGGCGCGCGACGCGGTCGACGGCGGCAGGTCCAGGCCGGACTGGCAAGGTTTGGGAGTTAGCATTCTCGTCCTCTTGGGTCTACTTGATTTGTCCTAATGGTCGGTAGTTATTCGTACGACGGGCTCAGCCGATTCCTAAGGAAGTTTCAGTGTATCAATGAGAACCCCGTGAAACTTGATCTGCGTCAAAGGTGCTGTTTGCGCAGATTCAAATTTCCCGAAACCAACCCCCGCCTTTCCGGCTGCCCTGGGCTTCTGTTAAAGTTGCGCCCTATGAGCAAATTATCCCTGGACCGGATCCTGCAGTCGCAGGGCTTCGGCACTCGCAAATACTGCCGCGCGCTGGTCGACGATGGCGAGGTCGCGATCGGCGGCCACATCCAAACCAGCTACAAGACCGCGATCGAGACCGACGCGTTGGTGCTGCACGTGTTCGACGAGGAGTGGCGCTACCGCGAGCAGGTCTACCTCGTGCTGAACAAGCCGACGCATGTCGAATGTTCGCGCAAGCCGAGCCACCATCCGAGCGTCTTGACCCTGCTGCCCGAGCAATTCACCTGGCGCGACGTGCAGCCGGTCGGCCGGCTCGACCACGACACCACCGGCATGCTGCTGATGTCGGACGATGGCCCCTTCATCCACGCCCAGTCCTCGCCCAAGCGCCACATCCCGAAGATTTACCTGGCCACGACGCAAGAGCCGGTGACGCCGGCGCTGATCGCGCAACTGCTGGCCGGCGTGCAGCTGCACGACGAACCTGCGCCGCTGGCCGCGCTGAGCTGCGTGCAGCGCGGCGAGCATCGGCTCGAGATCGTGCTGGAGCAGGGCAAGTACCACCAGGTCAAGCGCATGCTGGCCGCGGCGGGCAACCATTGCAGCGCGCTGCACCGCGCGGCGATCGGCGGCCTGACGCTGGATGCGCTCGGCATCGCGGAGGGCGAGTGGTGCTATCTCAACCAGGGCCAGCTCGATTTGCTGGTGCCGGCCTGACTTCCTTCCCGACCCACGACCATGAAACTATCGACCATCAACGACGGCACCCGCGACGGCCAGCTGGCCGTGGTGTCGCGCGACCTGAAGACCCTCCATCTGGCGGACGGCATCGCCCCGACCCTGCAGGCGGCGCTCGACGACTGGGCCTTCATCGCGCCGCAGCTCAACGATTTGTACGTGCAGCTCAACAACGGGCGCGCGCATCGCAGTGTTGATTTCGATGCGGCGAAATGCATGGCGCCGCTGCCGCGCGCCTATCAATGGGCGGATGGCTCGGCCTACGTCAACCACGTCGAACTGGTGCGCAAGGCGCGCGGCGCCGAGCTGCCGGCGTCGTTTTGGGAAGATCCGCTGATGTACCAGGGCGGCAGCGACGACTTCCTCGGGCCGATGGACGACATCGCGCTCGCGCATGAGGAATGGGGCATCGACTTCGAGGCCGAGGTGGCGGTGATCGTCGGCGACGTGGCGATGGGCGTGACGCCGGACCAGGCGCAGCAGCATATCCGCCTGCTCATGCTGGTCAACGACGTCTCGCTGCGCAACCTGATTCCGCCGGAGTTGGCCAAGGGTTTCGGCTTCCTCCAATCGAAGCCGGCGACCAGTTTCTCGCCGGTCGCGGTGACGCCGGACGAATTGGGCGAGGCATGGAAGGATGGCAAGGTGCACCTGCCGCTGCGCTCGAGCTGGAACGACAAGCTGGTCGGCCAGCCGCATGCGGGCGTGGACATGGTGTTCAACTTCCCGCAACTGATCGCACACCTGTGCAAGTCGCGCAATGCGCGCGCAGGCAGCATCATCGGTTCGGGCACCGTGTCCAACAAGGACGCGGCGCGCGGCTATTCCTGCATCGCCGAAAAGCGCTGCCTGGAAATGATTGCGGACGGCGCCGCCAGCACGCCCTTCATGCTGTTCGGCGACACCATCAAGATCGAGATGCTGGACGGCGCCGGCAAGTCCATCTTCGGCGCGATCGAGCAGACCGTGCGGCAGGCTGCGCCGCGCAAGCCGCGCTAGCGGAACGATCCGGCGGGGCGCTCATCTAACCTGGATGAGCGCCATCTCCGACGACTACGACACGCCATGGAAGGATGCCGTGACCCGGTACTTTCCCGAGTTCATGGCGTTCTATTTTCCATATGCGCATGCCCAGATCGACTGGCTGCGTCCGCATGTGTTCCTCGAACAGGAACTGGCCCAGGTGGTGCGCGATGCCGGGCTTGGCAAGCGCCGGGTGGACAAGCTGGTGCGCGTCGCCAGGCTCGGCGGCGCCGACCAGTGGATGTTCATCCACATCGATGTGCAAGGTCGTTACGACCCCGATTTTGCCGAACGTGTGTTCGTCTACAACTACCGCATTTATGACCGCTACCGGCGCCCGGTCGCCAGCCTTGCAGTGCTCGCCGATGGGAGGGCGCATTGGAAGCCGGACCGCTTCGGATATTCCGTGTTCGGTTGCGAAACGAGCATTCTGTTCCCAGTGGTAAAGCTGAACGACTATCGGGAAAGTCTGGACCAATTGCTGCTCGATTCGAACGTCTTCGCGTTGGTCACCGCTGCCCATCTGCTGACGCAACAATCGAAGGGGAACGATGTCCAACGCCATGCGTTCAAATGGCGGCTGGTACGGCTGCTCTACCAGCGCGATTGGGACCGGCAGCGTGTAGTCGATCTGTTTGGCGTGATCGACTGGATGATGCGGCTACCAGCAGCGTTGCAGTCCGGTTTGATGCGCGACATTGATGAAATGGAACGGAGGTGTGAGATGCCGTATATGAATCCGTTTGAAGTACGCGGGCTGAAGGAAGGCCGCAAAGCGGGGCGCATGGAAGGGCGGGTCGAGATCCTCGAATCGATACTGGAGGCGCGCTTCGGCGTCTTGCCCAAGGAAACCAAGGAGCGTCTGGCACAGGCCTCCGGCAAGTCGCTTGCCGCGTGGGCGCGCGCCGCGCTCGACGCGCCCACGCTGGACCAGGTGTTTTGCGCCCGGTAGCGGACGAAGAGACCTGCCTTTGACCGCCTGTTCTTACCTTTGTCTGGAGGCAATATCGCGAATAATGTCATCTGCCGATAACAGGAGTCCGCGATGGCAGAAGACAGCGACGCAGAAAAGACCGAACCCGCGTCAGCCAAGCGATTGGAGCAAGCCCGTGAAGAAGGCGACGTGCCCCGATCGCGCGAATTGGCAACTTTTACAGTATTGATGACGGCCGGCTGCGGCCTCTGGTTCACCGGCGGCAGCCTGGTGCGCCAACTGAATGCGGCGATGGTGTCCGGGCTCGCGCTCGACCGCGAACAAGTCTTCAATGCCGACGTACTGATCCAGCGCATCGCGGTCGACGTCGGCTCGGTGCTGCTGGCCTGCCTGCCGCTGGCGCTGGCCATCATGGCGGTCGCGCTGGCGTCGCCGCTGCTGATCGGCGGCTGGCTGTTCAGCGGCAAGGCGGTCGCCCCGAATTTCGCCAAGCTCAACCCGTTCCAGGGCCTGGGCAATATGATTTCCACCAACGCATTGGTCGAGCTGCTGAAGGCGATCGCCAAGACCATCGTGGTCGGCGCCGTGGCCTGGCTGGTGGTGCTGAACCAGAAGGACGCCGTGCTGGGACTGGCGGTCGAGCCGCTGCGCAGCGGCAGCGCCCACATGGTCGACTTGCTGGGCGCGGCCTTCTTGTTCATCGTCGGCGGCCTCGGCGTGGTTGCGGCGATCGACGGGCCTTACCAGGTCTGGCACTACGCCAACAAGCTGAAGATGACGCGCACCGAGGTCACCCAGGAATCGAAGGAAGCGGACGGCAATCCGCAAATCAAGGCCAAGATCCGCCAGCTGCAGCGCGAGATGGCCAAGCGCCGCATGATGGCCGCGGTGCCGACCGCCGACGTGGTGGTCACCAACCCGACCCACTACGCGGTGGCGCTCAAGTACGCCGACGGCCAGCGCGGCGCGCCGCAAGTGGTGGCCAAGGGCAGCGACGAAGTGGCCGCCAAGATCCGCGAAATCGCCAAGGAAAACAAGGTCGCCCTGCTCGAAGCGCCGGCGCTGGCGCGCGCGCTGCACCAGCACACCGACATCGGCGACGAGATCCCCGAGGCGCTGTACGCGGCGGTGGCCGAAGTGCTGGCCTATGTGTTCCAGCTGCGCTCCTACAGCAAGAACGGCGGCAAGTACCCCGACCGGCCGACCAGGCTGGCGGTGCCGCCCGAGCTCGACCCGCAGAATCCCGCCGCACAAAAGAAACCCGACACGAATAAGGGAGCAACACCATGAACCGCCTGAAACTGCCGGCATGGCTCGGCCGACTGGCCGGCAAGGGCGGCAACGCGCTGGCCGCGCCTATCATCATCGTCCTGCTGCTGGCGATGATGGTGCTGCCGCTGCCGGCCTTCATCCTCGACGTGTTCTTCAGCTTCAACATCGCGCTGGCGGTGATCGTGCTGCTGACCAGCCTGTACACCGTCAAGCCGCTCGACTTCATGGCCTTTCCGACCATCCTGCTGGTGTCGACCATGTTGCGGCTGTCGCTCAACGTGGCCTCGACGCGGGTGGTGCTGACCGAAGGGCACACCGGCGGCGCGGCGGCCGGCAAGGTAATCGAAGCCTTCGGCCACTTCCTGATCGGCGGCAATTACACGGTCGGTATCGTGGTGTTCATCATCCTCACCATCATCAATTTCACGGTGGTGACCAAGGGTGCGGGCCGGATCGCCGAAGTGGGCGCGCGCTTCGCGCTGGATGCGATGCCGGGCAAGCAGATGGCGATCGACGCCGACCTCAACGCCGGCCTGATCGGCGAGAACGACGCGCGCCGGCGACGTACCGAAGTGGCGCAGGAAGCCGAATTCTACGGCGCGATGGACGGCGCCAGCAAATACGTGCGCGGCGACGCGGTGGCCGGCATCATGGTCACCGTGATCAACGTGATCGGCGGCCTGGTGGTGGGCATCTTGCAGCACGATATGGGCTTTGCGGATGCGCTCAAGAACTACACCTTGTTGGCGATCGGCGACGGGCTGGTGGCGCAGATTCCCTCGCTGATCATCTCGACCGCGGCTGGTATCGTGGTTTCGCGCGTGGCCAGCGAGCAAGACATCGGTGCTCAGCTGATCACCCAGCTGTTCGCCAAGCCGCAAGTGCTGTACATCACCGCCGGCATCCTCGGCGGCATGGGGCTGATTCCCGGCATGCCGAACTTCGTGTTCCTGCTGCTGGCCTCGCTGCTGGCGGGCGCCGCCTACCTGATCGGCAAGAACCGGCAGAGCCCGGCCGAAGCCGAGGCGGCCGCCGCGGCGGCGGCGCCGGCGGCGGCGCCCGAGCAGGAAGAGGCGAGCTGGCAAGACATCATGCCGGTCGATACCCTGGGGCTGGAAGTCGGTTACCGCCTGATACCGCTGGTCGACAAGGCCCAGGGCGGCGAGCTGCTCAAGCGCATCAAGGGCATCCGCAAGAAGTTCGCGCAGGAAGTCGGCTTCCTGGCGCCGCCGGTGCACATCCGCGACAACCTCGAGCTCAAGCCCTCGGCCTACCGCATCACGCTCAAGGGGGTGGAAGTGGGCAGTGGCGAGGCGCTCAATGGCCAGTTCCTGGCGATCAATCCGGGCATGGCGAGCGGCTCGCTGCCGGGGCTGGTGACCACCGATCCGGCCTTCGGCCTGCCCGCGACCTGGATCGACGCCGGGCTGCGCGACGAGGCCCAGAGCATGGGGTACACGGTGGTCGACGCGGGCACGGTGGTGGCGACCCACCTGAACCACCTGATCACCAGCCATGCCTCCGAGCTGCTGGGGCGGGCCGAGGTGCAGGCGCTGCTCGACCATCTGGCCAAGGACGCGCCGAAGCTGGTCGAGGACCTGGTGCCGAAGGTGGTGTCGCTGTCGACGCTGCAAAAGGTGCTGCAGAATCTGCTGGTCGAGGGCGTGCACATCCGCGACATGCGGTCGGTGATCGAGACCTTGTCGGAGCATGCGGCGCAGACCCAGGACCCGAACGAGCTGACGGCCCTGGTGCGGATTGCGCTGGGGCGGGCCATCGTGCAGCAGCTGTTCCCAGGGACCAACGAGCTGTCCGTGATGACGCTCGACAACCGCCTCGAACGTTTGCTGATGCAGGCGCTGGGCGCGGGCGGCGACGGCACCGGCATCGAGCCGGGGCTGGCCGACACCATCGCCCAGCAGGCGGGGGCGGCGGCGGCGCAGCAAGAGCAGATGGGCTTGACGCCGGTGCTGCTGGTGCCGGGACCGTTGCGCGCGCTGCTGTCGCGCTTCCTGCGGCGCGCCCTGCCGCAACTGAAGGTGCTGTCGCACTCCGAGATTCCGGAGACCAAAACGATCCGCGTGACGAGCCTGGTGGGCGCCCCGGCCTAGCCCCGTTTTTTTCTCGCCGCAAGATGGGGTCACGTCTGACATTCGTACATTTTTAAGAAGAAATGTACGAATGTCAGACCTGACCCCATCGCTTTATCGTGGCGATTCGCGTCCTGCTTTCGTTGCATGCCCCGCGCCGAGTTCTTTGGCGAAAAATGGGGTCACGTCTGACATTCGGACATTTCCAAAACAGAATGTACGAATGTCAGATGTGACCCCATTTTTCGCTATGCCAACTTGGTGGCGAAATGGGGGTTGTTAACCTGCCTTTTCGGTCGATGGTTTCCATACTGCATCGTCAATAATTGACACTGTGATGGGCCGGCGCCTCATGTGAGTGCGCGCCCCGCAGGTACCTCAGGAGTCGATCGATGAATGTCAAGAAATTTACCGCGCCGACCTCGCGCGAAGCATTGCGCAAGGTGCGCGATGCGCTCGGTCCCGATGCCGTCATCCTGTCCAACCGCCCGGTCGATGGCGCGGTCGAAATCCTGGCCCTGGCCAACGACGATGTCGCCGCGGTCGCCGCGCCCGCGCCCGATTCCGACATGGCCCAGCCGCGCCCCAGCCTGCAGCTCGCGCCCGAATCGTATGCCGGCCGCCCCGCCCGCGCGCCGCAGGCCGACAGCTTCGACATGGCCCAGATGTCGGTCCAGATGTCGTCCATAATGCAAGCCGCGATCGCCCACGCGAAAGACTCGGCCAGCGCCGACATGTCGGGCATGATGAGCGAAATCCGCGCCATGCGCGGCATGATGGAAACCCAGCTGGCCGAACTGACCTGGGGCAGCACCCAGCAGCGCGAGCCGCAAAAGGCCGCCGTCCTGCGCGAAATGCTGGCGGCCGGCTTCTCGGCCAGCCTGGCCCGCTACCTGATCGAGAAACTGCCGTCGGGCAAAGACACGGCCGACAGCCTGCGCTGGATTAAAACCGTCCTCGGCCGCAACCTGAGCAGCATGGAGAACGAGGACGAGATCCTCGAAAACGGCGGCGTGTTCGCGCTGATCGGCCCCACCGGCGTCGGCAAGACCACCAGCACCGCCAAGCTGGCCGCGCGCTGCGTCATGCGCCACGGCCCCGACAAGCTGGCCCTGATCACCACCGACGCCTACCGTATCGGCGGCCACGAACAGCTGCGCATCTACGGCAAGATCCTGGGCGTGATGGTGCACTCGGTCAAGGACGAAGCCGACCTGCGCATCGCCCTCAAGGAACTGCGCAACAAGCACACCGTGCTGATCGATACCGTCGGCGTGTCGCAGCGCGACCAGATGGTCACCGAGCAGGTCGCCATGCTCAGCGCGTCCGGCGCCGACGTCAAGCGCCTGCTGTGCCTGAACGCGACCTCGACCAACGAGACCCTCAACGAAGTGGTGCGCGCCTACCAGGGCAGCGGCCTGGCCGGCTGCATCATGACCAAGCTCGATGAAGCGGCCTCGATCGGCAGCGTGCTCGACGTGATCATCCGCCAGAAACTCACGCTGTTCTACATCTCCAGCGGCCAGCGCGTGCCGGAAGACCTGCACCTGGCCGACCGCGCCATGCTGGTCGACCGCGCGTTTCGCCTCAAGCGCGACGTCGCCGCGACCCAGTTCTCGGACGCCGAACTGCCGCTGCTGATGGCCGGCGCCGCCAGCGCCTACCACGACAGCAGCTTGCGCGAGGTGTCCCTTGGCTAATTTCGATTTCGACCAGGCCGAAGGCCTGCGCCGGATGCTGGCCGGCCCCCAGCCGCGCATCGTCACCTTCCTGTCGGCCACCGCGCAAGACGACAAGGGCGCCATGCTGGTCAATCTGGGCGCCTCGCTGGCGCGCGCCGGCAACGAGGTGCTGATCGTCGACGCCTGCGAGCGCGACGCCGGCGTCGCCCAGCGCCTCGGCGTCGATCGCGGCGCCAGCCTGCTGCAGGTGGCGCGCCAGGAATGCGGGCTGAACCAGGTGATCCACCAGGTGCCGCAAGGCTTCGGCGTGGTCAGCCTGGCGCGCGGGCGCAGCGCGCGTCCGGGACCGGACGAGGCGCGCCGCCTGGCCAAGAGCTTCGACGTGCTGGTCAAGCAGGCCGGCATCGTGATCGTCGACGGCGAATTCGGCGCCGGCGCCGGCTTCCCGGTGCCGATCATGGCCAGTGCCGAGATCGTGGTCCAGGTCTCGACCAGTGCCGCCTCGATCACCGCCGCCTACAGCCTGGTCAAGCAGTTGTCGCAACAATTGGGCCGCCGGCCTTTCGGCATCCTGGTCACCGGCGCTTCCGAAGCCGAGGCGAAGGTGGTTTACGATAATATGGCATCTGCGGCAACTCGTTACCTGGCGGTACAACTCACGTCGATGGGCTCGGTGCCCGCCGACGAATATTTGCAGCGCGCTGCGCGGCTGGGCCGCGCGGTGGTCGATGCCTTTCCGCTGGCCGGCGCCTCGGTGGCGTTTCGCCGCCTGGCCGGGCGTTTTGCCCTGTCGGGGATGCCGCAACTCGGTCGCACAGGGGGACCCACCCATTTTGGCTCTTAAATCACAGAATTAACCATGTACACGGTCAAAGGGAAAGCGGACAAAAACCATTTACTGACGGAGCACATGCCGTTGGTGAAGCGTCTCGCCCACCACATGAAGGCGAAATTGCCGCCCAGCGTGGAAGTCGATGACCTGGTCCAGGCCGGCATGATCGGCTTGCTCGACGCCATCAACCGCTACGAGGAAACCCACGGCGCCCAGTTCGAGACCTATGCCGTGCAATAGCGACTGGCTGCCGCGCAGCATGCGTCAGAACATGCGCAAGATCGAAACCGCGATGAGCACCCTGCAGCAGCGCCTCGGCCATCCGCCCACCGAGTCGGAAGTGGCCAAGCTGCTCAAGCTCTCGCTGGCCGACTACCAGGACATGCTGTCCGACGGCGGCGGCCACCAGCTGGTGTATTACGAAGACTTCCACGACAACGACGGCAACGACAGCTTCCTCGACCGCTATGCCGTCGACGATGCCGATCCGCTGCGCTCCCTGCTCGACGGCGACTTCCGCCAGGCGGTGATCGATGCGATCGATGCGCTGCCCCCACGCGAAAAGATCCTCATGGGCCTGTACTACGAAGAAGAGTTGAACCTGAAGGAAATCGGCGCCGTCATGGGCGTATCTGAATCGCGCGTCTCGCAGCTGCACACCCAGGCGGTGGCGCGGTTGCGGGCGGCATTACGGGAGCAGGCGTGGACTGGGCCAGTGTAATCGGGGTCGCGCTCGCGCTGGCCGGCCTGTTCATCGGCCACGGCCTGGAGGGCGGCAAGTTCGCCTCCCTGCTGCAGCCGGCCGCCTTCGCGATCGTGGTGGTCGGCACCTTCGGCGCGGTGCTGCTGCAGACCGAGGCCCCGACCTTCCTGCGCGGCGTGCGCATGCTGCGCTGGGTGTTCCGCCCGCCGCCCAGCCAGCGTTCCCGGCTGGCGCGCGAGATCGCGCTGTGGAGCTTGCACGCGCGGCGCGACGGCCTGCTCTCGCTCGAGCAGTACATGCAAAGCACCAAGGACAAATTCATCCAGAAGGGCTTGCGGCTGGTGGTCGACGGCATCCATCCGGACAAGCTGCGCAGCATCCTCGACACCGAAGTGACGGCCTTCGAATTCGGCCAGCGCCAGGCGATCCGGATCTGGGAATCGGCGGCCGGCTATTCGCCCACCATCGGCATCCTCGGCGCGGTGCTGGGCCTGATCCACGTGATGGAAAACCTGACCGATCCGGCGCGCCTGGGCAGCGGCATCGCGGTCGCCTTCGTGTCGACGATTTACGGCGTGGGCTTGGCCAATCTGTTCTTCTACCCGATCGGCAACAAGCTCAAGGCCATCGTGTCCGAGACCGTGACCCAGTATGAAATCCTGACCGATGTGTTCTACGATATCGCCAGCGGCGACCATTCGCGCGTGATCGACGAGCGCGTGGGCAGCCTGCTGTCGCGCCCCTGACCATCATGGCCCGCAAACCCTACGACGGCGAGATCGAGAACCACGAGCGCTGGCTGATCTCGTACGCCGATTTCATCACCTTGCTGTTCGCCTTCTTCGTCGGTGGTCAACGAGGGCAAGTACCGGGTGTTTTCGATCGCCCTCGGCGACGCCTTCGGCGGCCGCGTCACGCCGGCCGCCGCGAATGCCGAGCAGGCCCAGGCGTTCGCGCTGCCGAACATCGCCGCGCGCCGCCGCGCCGAGGCGATGCGGCGCGAGAAGGAGCGCCTGACCACCCTGGCCAAGGACTTGAGCGCGACCCTGGCGCCGCTGGTCAAGGAGGGCAAGGTGCGGGTGACCCAGAACAGCCGCGGCGTGAGCGTCGAAATCAACGCCAGCGTGCTGTTCGATCCGGGCGACGCCACGCTCACCGCCGAATCGAAGGAAGCCTTGCGCGCGGTGGCGGTCTTGCTCAAGGACGATCCCCACGCGGTACAGGTCGAGGGCCATACCGACACCACGCCGATCCGCAATGCGCTGTTTCCATCGAACTGGGAATTGTCGGCGGTGCGCGCCAGTAGCGTGGTGCGGCTGTTCATCGACAGCGGCGTCGATCCGGCGCGCCTGACCGCGGTCGGCCATGGTGCGAATATCGCGGTCGCGCCCAACGACAACCCCGAGGGCCGCGCGCGCAACCGGCGGGTCGCCGTCACCATCCTGTCGGCGCTGCCCGACACCAGCACCGAAATCAAGCCTTGACGCGCGGCGCGGCGCGCACGACAAAACGGCCGCATCGGCGGCCGTTTTGTCGTGCGCGGGGGCGGGTTCAGCCGACCACGTAACGGCGCGAGGGGCCGCCGGCGGTGGGCTGGCCGCTGGGGCCGTAAAAGCTGTTGTCGGCGCCTTGGGCCGGCGTGCGCATGGCGTTGATCAGGTTCTGGTTATAGTTCATCTGCTTGTTGATCAGCATGCCGTTGACGCGGTTCAATTCCTTCGCTTCGCGCGTCAGCACCAGCAGTTCTTGCCAGAGGGTAGAGGCGGCCGGGTCCGCGCTGCTGGCCAGCCAGGCGTCCATGCCGGCTTCGCGCGCGGCAAAGCCGGCCGCGCCCAAGGCTTGCAGGCGCTGGCCGGACAACTGGCTCATCTGATTGATCAACTGGGATTTTTGGGGCGTAATTGCGGTCAAGCCATCGGTATCCGCGCTCACCAGGCACTGCTGTTCCTGTTTCATCAGCTTCAGCAGGATGGCGATCAGGGTTTGTTCGTCGCGTAGGGTCGATATCGGGCTTGCGGTGGCCATGGTGTCTTATCTTTTACCGGAGTGCAGCAGGCCTCTCACTGTTTCCAGCAGACCGTCTGCAACTTTTTCTGAATTAACCTGGAACTGGCCGTCCGCGATAGCAAGCTTGATGCGCTCGACTTTCTTGGTGTCGAACACGGCGCCGCTGCCGCCGACCGCACTGGCCAGGGCCTGTCCCTGTGACGACAGGTGCACATTGTCGGCGGTCGCCGGCGCTGCGCTCGCTGCCTTGTCGGTGCTCTTGGCACCCGCCGCCGGGGTGGTGGTGGCCGCCGGCAGTCCAGGGGTACTCTTGACTGTATCGTTAATTTTCACAACATCATCCTTCTCTGGCCGGAGGGAGAAACTCCGGGATATGCGTAAGTAACGGCGCTTCCTGAAGAAACTTTAGCGCATATCGATGGTATTTAAAACAGCTTATTCAAAACACCACTTCGACCAGACCTCCTGCTTTCGCCACGCCGCTGATGATGGCGCCGGCCGGCGTGCGTACTTGCACCACCTGGCCGTCGGCCGCGTTGCCGATCGCGCGCGCCTCGGCCGAGACGCGAAAGCCCGCGCCCGACGAGATCACCCGCACCAGTTGTCCTTGCTGGACCACCGGCTTGCTGCGCAAGCCGTCGAGCCGCAGCGGCGCGCCCGAGGGCAGCGACACGATGCTGCTGCGTCCCACCGCCTGCGCCATGTCGGTCACCACGCCGTTCGGCAGGGCCGCGAGGTCGCCCTTGACCAGCACCAGTTGCGCCGCTTCGATCGGCTGGCCCTGCGCCAGCGGCACCGCGGCCGCCACGTAATCGGTCAGCACGCTGACCTGGACCTGGAGGTACACGGTCCATGCCGGCGCGCTGCAGCGCACGCCGACCGTGGTCTTGCCCCAGGCGCGCGCGCCCGGCTGCTGGAAGGCTTGCGGCGCGGCGCAGGCGGCCAGGCTGGTGCGCGGATCGAGCGTGCCCACCGTGATGCCGACCTTGCCGGGCAAGCCCGCGGTCTGGGCCTGTACATATTGTTCGACCACCGCGCGCAGCGCCGCCGGCTCCTGGCGCGGCGCGGCCGGCGCCTGGGCCAGCGCCAGAGGCGCCGTCAGGAGCAGGGCGGTGAAGAGTGTCGGTTTCATGCTCGTATCTTAGGCCGCGTGATGCCATGCTGAAACTTCGAATAGCCGCGTTTTGGCCATCCTTATCCTTCGATTGAGTTGCCCGGGCCAGCCGTATGATCGGTCCTGTCCTCACAAAGGAGCCTGACATGGTTGGCAAACTCGATGATTACCTGCGCTTCAATGAAACGGCGCTGAGCCTGCGCTCGACGCGCCAGCAAGTGCTCGCGTCGAACATCGCGAATGCCGACACCCCCAATTACAAGGCGCGCGACATCGACTTCGGCAGCGCGCTGCAAAGCGCGCTGGCGGCCAGCACGCCGCCGGCCGGCGTCCTGGCCACCACCGATCCGGCCCATATCGGCGGCGCCGCGAATCCCGAGCTGCTGCCCGACGGCACCCCGCTGCTGTACCGCAACGCGGCCCAGGGCTCGGTCGACGGCAACACGGTCGACATGGACGTCGAGCGCAACCAGTTCGCCGACAACGGCGTGCGTTACGAAGCCGGCATCACCATGATCAATGCACAGATCCGCGGGATGCTGGCGGCGATCCAGGGAGGAAATTGATCATGTCGCTGTTTAATATCTTTAACGTGTCGGGCTCGGCCATGAGCGCCCAGGCCCAGCGCCTGAATGTGGTGGCCAGCAACCTGGCGAATGCCGACAGCGTCACCAGCGCCAACGGCCAGGCCTACCGCGCCAAGCAAGTCGTGTTCGAAGCGGTGCCGACCGACAATAGCGGCGCCACCGGCGTCAAGGTCCAGCAGGTGGTGGAAGACGCCGGCCCGCTGAAACAGGTGTACGACCCCAAGCATCCGATGGCCGACGACAAGGGCTATGTCTCGATGCCCAATGTGAACGTGGTCGACGAGATGGTCAATATGCTGTCGGCCTCGCGCTCCTACCAGAACAATGTGGAAACCATGAACGCAGCCAAGACGCTGCTGCTGAAAACCCTGACGCTCGGTCAATAACATAAGAAGCCACCATGTCTACTGTCAACACTGCTCCCGCCACCGTTTCCCCGGACCTGCTCAACGCCGTCAACGCGCCGGCCGCCGCCGCCGTCGACCCCAACAGCGTGCAGGCCACCACCGACAAGTTCATGACCCTGCTGGTCACCCAGCTCAAGAACCAGGACCCGCTCAATCCGATGGACAACGCCCAGCTCACCAGCCAATTGGCCCAGCTGTCGACCGTGACCGGGATTAACCAGCTCAACACCACGCTCAATACGCTGGCCTCGAGCTACCAGTCGTCCGAGACGCTGCAGGCGACCGGCATGATCGGCAAGGGTGTGCTGATCAATGGCTCCGACATCACGCTGTCGAGCGGCAAGGCGATCCTCGGCGTCGACCTGGCGAGCGCGGCCGACAAGGTGGTGGTCGACATCACCGACCCGCGCACCGGCAAGGTGGTGCAGAGCATGGACCTGGGCGCGCAGGCGGCCGGTACCGTGCCCATCAGCTGGGACGGCGTGGTCGATCCGAGCAAGGTCGACGCCAGCGGCAAGCCGGTGGCGCTGCCGGACGGCAAGTACACCTTTACCGTCACCGCCTTCCAGGGCGGCGCCGCACTGACCGACGCCACCGCGCTGCAGTTCGATGCGGTCAACAGCGTGACCACCGGCGGCAGCGGCGGCGTCAAGCTGAACCTCACCAACAGCTCGGTCACGATGGCCGACGTCAAACTCGTCTTGTAGCACGCGCCTTCAACCTTTTCATCAGGAGAACACCATGTCATTCCAACAGGGACTTAGCGGCTTGAACGGCGCTGCCAAATCGCTCGATGTGATCGGCAATAACATCGCGAATGCGAGCACGGTCGGCTTCAAGGGATCGCAAGCCCAGTTCGCGGACGTGTACGCCAACTCGCTCAACGGCGCCGGCGGCAACCAGGCCGGGATCGGCACCAAGGTCTCGCAGATCGCCCAGGAGTTCACCCAGGGGAATATCGAATCGTCCAACAACCCGCTCGACATCGCGATCAACGGCGCCGGCTTCTTCCGCATGACGGTGGCGGGCGCGACCCAGTACACGCGCAACGGCCAGTTCTCGCTCGACAAGGACGGCTTCATGGTCAACGCCCAGGGCGCCAAGCTGACCGGCTTCTCGGCCAGCCAGACCGGCGTGATCCTGGCCGGCGCCCCGATCCCGCTCCAGATCAATACCGCCGACCTGAAGCCGGTGGCGACCACCCACGTCGACACCCAGCTCAACCTCGATTCGGGCAGCACGGTGCCGGTCACGGTGCCGTTCAATGCGGCCGACCCGACCAGCTACAACAAACAGGTGCCGGTCGACGTCTTCGACACGCTGGGCAATCCGCACGTGATGTCCTCGTATTACGTGATGACCGCGCCCGGCCACTGGGACGTGTATGTCGCCAATGACGGTACCGAGATTACCAACCTGGCGGTGGCCGCCGCGGCCCAGAACCCCGATCCGGCGGTCAACCCGGCAGTCACCTCGCGCGCCGCCTGGGTAACCCAAAGCAATATTGTCCCGCTGGACCCGGCAGCCATGGCCCCTCTCGCCCAGCAATATGCGATAGACGCCAACGCCATGGTCGATGCGGCAGCGGCAGCGGCCGGCGCCAGCCCAGCCCAGATCGCCGCCATCGACCTGGCCGCGACCAGCGCCGGCACCACGCCGGGCATCACGCCGGCCCAAATCGACGGGCTGATCGCGGCCGCGGTCCAGGTGCCGCCGGTGCGCGTCGGCCACCTCGATTTCGACTCCAGCGGCGCGCTCAGCACGGCGCAGATGGCGTTGGCCTCGGCCGATCCGCTCAACCCGCAGACCGTGCCCTTGACGGTCAACCTGCCGATCTTTCCGCCCACCGGCGCCAACCCCACGCTGTCGATCCAGTTCGGCTTCGCCGGCACCACCCAGTTCGGCGCGGCCAACAGCGAAAAGCAAACCACCCAGGACGGTTTCACCGCCGGCCACCTGCAGCGTTTCTCGGCCGGCGCCGACGGCATCATCCTCGGCCAGTACAGCAACGGCCAGTCGCATCCGCTGGGCCAGATCGTGCTGGTCAACTTCGCCAATCCGAACGGCCTGACCCCGCTCGGCAACAACGCCTGGGCCGAGACCTCGACCTCGGGCCTGCCGCTGGTGGGCACGCCGAACTCCGGCAGCCTCGGGGTGCTGCAATCCTCGGCGGTGGAAGACTCGAGCGTCGACCTGACCGCCGAACTGGTCAACATGATCACCGCGCAACGCGTCTACCAGGCCAATGCGCAGACCATCAAGACCCAGGACTCGGTGTTGCAGACGCTGGTCAACCTGCGTTGATGTAAGGCGCCGGGGAGCACGCGATGGACCGCCTCATCTACACCGCCGCCAGCGGCGCCAAGCACCTCATGGAGCTGCAGTCGACCACGGCCAACAACCTGGCCAACGTCAGCACCACCGGCTTTCGCGCGCAGATCGATTCCTTCCGCGCGGTGCCGGTGGTGGCCGACGGCCTGCCGACCCGCAGCTTCGTGGTCGACGCCACGGTGGGCGCCGACTTCTCGTCCGGTCCGGTCCAGATGACCGGGCGCGACCTCGACGTGGCGGTCAGCGGCAAGGGCTGGCTGGCGGTGCAGATGGCCGACGGCAGCGAAGCCTACACCCGCGCCGGCGCCCTGCAGATGAACCCCAACGGCCTGCTGCAAACCAGCGCCGGCCAGACCATCCAGGGCGACGGCGGACCGATCACGGTGCCGCCCGAGGTGACGGTGGCGATCGCCGGCGACGGCACCATCTCGACCATCGCCACCACCACCAAGCCCGGCGCGCCGACCGTGCTGGGGCGCCTCAAGCTGGTCAATCCGCCCGAGCGCGACCTGGTGCGCGGCGACGACGGCCTGTTCCGCATGAAGGATGGGTCGAGCGCGCCGGCCGACCCGCAGGTCGCGGTGACCGGCGGCGCGCTCGAAGGCAGCAACGTCAGCCCGGTCGATTCGATGGTCAGCATGATCGCGCTGGCGCGCTCCTTCGACACCCAAATGGCGCTGTTGAAGAATGCCGAGAATAACGCGGCGAAAGCCAGCCAGATCCTCGCTTTGAGTTAATACGCCGACGCGCATAATGGGCGCTAGCGTGTGGTGCTTGCCTGGTGCAGACGCCGCCAACCTGGAGAAGCCCCATGATCCGTTCCCTTTTCATCGCCAAGACCGGTCTCGAAGCCCAGCAGACCAATCTCGACGTCATCAGCAACAACCTGGCCAACGTCAGCACCAACGGCTTCAAGAAGTCGCGCGCCGTGTTCGAGGATTTGCTGTACCAGAACGTGCGCCAGCCGGGCGCCCAGTCGTCCCAGCAAACCAATTTGCCGTCCGGCCTGCAGATCGGCACCGGCGTGCGCACCGTCGCCACCGAACGCATCTTCACCCAGGGCAATCCCCAGCAGACCGGCAACACGCGCGACGTGATGGTCAACGGCGCCGGCTTTTTCTCGGTGCTGCTGCCCGACGGCACCGCCGCCTACACCCGCGACGGCTCGTTCCAGACCGACCCCAACGGCCAACTGGTGACGTCGTCCGGCTTCGTGGTGCAGCCGGCCATCACGGTGCCGGCCAACGCCACCTCGCTGACCATCGCCAGCGACGGCACGGTCTCGATCACGACGCCCGGCACCACCGCGCCGTCCCAGATCGGCTCGCTGCAACTGACCACCTTCGTCAACCCGGCCGGCCTCGAGTCGAAGGGCGAGAACCTGTACGTCGAAACCGGCGCCTCGGGCGCGCCCAACACCAACACCCCGGGCACCAACGGCGCCGGCAGCGTGATGCAGGGCTATGTCGAGACCTCGAACGTCAACGTGGTCGAGGAGATGGTGAATATGATCCAGACCCAGCGCGCCTACGAAATCAACAGCAAGGCGATCACCACCTCCGACCAGATGCTGCAAAAGCTGGCCCAGTTATGAAAACGCTCGTCCTCTTCGCGGCGCTGGCGCTGGCCGGCTGCTCGACGGTGCCGACCTCGATCGTGCAGCGCGAGACCACCGCGCGCCCGCCCAGCGCCGAAGCGCCGGCGCCGGCCAACGGCGCGATCTACCAGGCCTCGACCTACCGCCCGATGTTCGAAGACCGGCGCGCGCGCCACATCGGCGATCTGCTGACCATCAACATCATCGAAAAGACCTCGGCGGTGAAAGCCGGCGCCAGCTCGGGCAACAAGTCGGGCACGGTGAACTTCGGCGTGCCCGGCTTCGCCCAGGGCAAGGTCGGCGCCGCCAGCGTGGCGGCGAATGGCGCCACCAAGTTCGCCGATGGCGACAACCAGAGCGCCAGCAACACCTTCACCGGCACCATCGGCGTGACCGTGACCGAGGTGCTGTCGAACGGTAACCTGATCGTGGTCGGCGAAAAGCAGGTCGCGATGAACAAGGGCGTCGAGTTCATCCGCTTCTCCGGCATGGTCAGCCCCGACAATATCCAGCCCGGCAATACCGTGTCCTCGACCCAGGTCGCCGATGCGCGCGTCGAATACCGCACCAACAGCCAGATCGACCGCGCCGAAATGACCTCGATGGCGTCGCGCTTCTTCCAGTCGCTGCTGCCTTTCTGACCGGAATGACGATGCGCGCACGCTACCCCTTCCTCCTGCTGGCCGCGGCCTTGCTGCTGGCGCCGCTGGCCCGGGCCGAGCGCCTGAAAGACCTCGCCAGCATCGCCGGCGTACGCCAGAACCAGTTGACCGGCTACGGCATCGTGGTCGGTCTCGACGGCACCGGCGACCAGACCACCCAGACCCCGTTCACGGTGCAGTCGATCGTCGCGATGCTGCAGCAAAAGGGCGTGAACCTGCCGCCCGGCACCACGCTGCAATTGAAGAACGTGGCCGCGGTCACGGTCACCGCGATGCTGCCGGCCTTCGCCCAGCCGGGCCAGACGCTGGACATCACGATTTCCTCGATCGGCAACGCCAAGAGCCTGCGCGGCGGCACCCTGGTGATGACGCCGCTGCAAGGCGCCGACGGCCAGGTCTACGCCATGGCGCAAGGCAATGTGCTGGTCGGCGGCGTGGGCGCGGCGGCCGGCGGCGCGCAGGTCCAGGTCAACCACCTCAACGTCGGCAAGATCTCGGGCGGCGCCACGGTCGAGCGCGCGGTCGCCTCGACCCTGGGCGAGGACAACCAGGTGCGGCTGGAACTGAACCAGACCGACTTCACCACCGCCAGCCGGGTGGTGGAAGCGATCAACAACCACTTCGGTCCCGACATCGCCACCGCCCTCGACGGCCGCGTGATCCGGGTGCGCTCGCCCTCGTCGAGCGACCAGCGGGTGGCCTTCCTCGGCATCCTGGAGGGGCTCGAAGTGAGTCCGGCCCGGTCGGCCGCGAAAGTGATCATGAATGCGCGCACCGGTTCGGTGGTGATGAACCAGGCGGTGACCCTCGACAGCTGCGCGATCTCGCACGGCAACCTGTCGGTGACGATCAGTTCCGAGCCCCAGGTCAGCCAGCCGGGGCCGTTCTCGGGCGGCCAGACGGTGGTGACCCAGAACACCCAGATCGAAGTCAAGAAAGACCCGGGCAAGGTCTTGCTGGTCAAGGGCGGCGCCTCGCTGGCCGAGGTGGTCAAGGCGATGAATGCGATCGGCGCCTCGCCGCAAGACTTGCTGTCGATCCTGCAAGCGCTGAAAGCGGCCGGCGCGCTGCACGCCGAACTCGAGATCATCTGAGGCACGCATGATCAGCCAGACCAACGACCTGACCAGCAAGCTCGCGCTCGACGCCAAGGGCCTGGGCGACCTCAAGCAGGCGGCCCAGGCCGGCTCGCCCGGCGCCTTGAAGAGCGCGGCGACCCAGTTCGAGGCGATGTTCATCAACATGATGATGAAGAGCATGCGCGACGCCACGCCGCAGGACGGTCTGATGGACAGCCAGCAGGGCAAGATGTTTACCGGCATGCTGGACCAGCAGATGAGCCAGAACCTGGCCAAGCGCGGGCTCGGCCTGGCCGACATGCTGGTGCGCCAGATGTCGACCCAGGCCGCCAACGCCAAGGCGCTGGCGATCGGCGGCGACCAGAACGTCCCGACCTCGCCGGCGATGCCGGGCGGGATGGCCGCCGACACCTTGTTGAAAACCCCGGGCGCCTTGCTCGCGCCGCTGGCCGCGCCCGGCGCGAACGGTGGCAGGCAGCAGGCGCCGCACGTGCGCTCGTTCCAGCAAAAACTCAGCGCCGACGCCGAAGCGGCCAGCCGCGCCACCGGCATCCCGGCCAAGTTCATGCTGGGCCAGGCCGCGCTCGAATCGGGCTGGGGCAAGCGCGAAATCAAGAACGCCGACGGCAGCGCCAGCCACAACCTGTTCGGCATCAAGGCCGGGTCCGGCTGGACCGGCAAGACCACCAGCGCGGTGACCACCGAATACGTGAACGGCGTGCCGCAGACCCGGGTCGAAAAATTCCGCGCCTACGATTCGTATGCCGACGGCTTCAAGGACTACGCCAAGCTGCTGGCCACCAATCCGCGCTATGAAAAAGTGCTGGCCAGCGCAGGCGACGCCAGCAGCTTCGCGCACGGCTTGCAGCGCGCCGGCTATGCCACCGATCCGTTCTACGCGACCAAGCTGAGCCGCATTATCAAGAACTCCCTTGTTGGTTAAAAGTACACGATGTTAAATATTGGACAATCAAGTTTTCCCCGACTCTGCCGTAAATAAGATTAACGCATAGAAAGCACCAGAGACCATGGCTGGAGATATCCTCAATGTTGGCAAGACCGGGCTGTTGGCGGCGCAGGTTGCGCTGACCACGGCCGGGAACAACATCGCCAACGCCAACGTGCCCGGCTACAGCCGCCAGGTGGTGGTGCAGTCGACCGCCCCGACCCAGGATTACGGCTACGGCTTCATCGGGTCCGGCACCCAGGTGGCCGAGATCAAGCGCTTTTCCGACGAGTTCCTGAATTCGCAGGTGCGCTCGGCCCAGGCCTCGACCAGCGCGCTCGATTCGTTCAACGCCCAGATCAGCCAGATCGACAATATGCTGGCCGACCCCACCGCCGGGCTGTCGCCGGCGCTGCAGAATTTCTTCAACGGCGTGCAGGACGTGGCCTCGAACCCCAACTCGGACGCCTCGCGCCAGGCGCTGCTGTCGACCGGCGATTCGCTGGCGGCGAGCTTCCAGAGCCTGAGCGGCCGGCTGGCCGAGATCGGCACCGGCGTCAACAGCCAGATCACCTCGAACGTCACCCTGATCAATTCCTACGCCCAGCAGATCGCCAAGCTCAACGAGCAGATCGGCGCGCTCAGCGTCAATGGCGGACAGCCGAACGACTTGCTCGACCAGCGCGACCAGTTGGTGCTCGACCTCAACAAGCAGGTCAAGGCCACCGTGGTCAAGGGCGACAACAACAGTTTGACGGTGTCGATCGGTAGCGGCCAGCCGCTGGTGGTGGGCAAGCAGGCCTTCCAGCTGGCGACCGTCGCCTCGCCGACCGACCCCAGCCGCTTACAGGTCGGCTACGTCACCGGCAGCAAGGTCTCGGCGTTGCCCGACACCGCGCTCAGCGGCGGCGAACTGGGCGGCCTGCTCGACTTCCGCAGCTCCACCCTCGACCAGGCCCAGAACGAGCTGGGCCGGATCGGGATCGCGCTCGCCTCGACCTTCAACGCCCAGAGCCGGCTGGGGCAGGATGCGGCCGGCAACCCGGGCGGCGACTTCTTCGTGCAAGCGCCGGCGCTGGTGACCCAGAATCAGAACAATGCGCTGAGCAGCACCACGGTGGTGGGCGCCACCATCAGCGACCCGACCAAGCTGACCACCAGCGACTACAAGCTGGCCTTCGACGGCACCAACTTCACGGTCACCCGGCTGTCGGACAACCAGCAGACCGTGATCAATCCGTACCCGCAGAGCACGCCGCAGACCATCGACGGCGTCGACTTCAGCGTGTCCGGCAGCGCCACCATGGGCGATAGCTTCCTGGTGCGGCCGACCATCAACGGCGCGACCCAGTTCGCGCTGTCGATCACCGACCGCAGCAAGATCGCGGCGGCGTCGCCGATCAGCACCAGCGCGCCGATCACCAACAGCGGCACCGGCGCGATCGGCGCGAGCAGCGTCGACAGCAACTACCTCACGCCCGGCAATGCCTTGACCGCGCCGCTGACGCTGACCTTCGACCAGGCGACCGGCAGCCTGTCGGGCTTTCCGGCCGGCCAGGACGTGACGGTCACCGACATCCACGGCGTGGCCACCACCTACCCGGCGCCGGCCGCCGCGGTGCCGTTCGCGGCCGGCGCCAAGTACAACTTCGGCGGCGTCAACCTCAGCTTCACCGGCCAGCCGGGCAATGGCGACACCTTCACGGTCGGCCCCAACACCGGCGGCGTGGGCGACAACAGCAATATGCGCCTGCTGGGCGCCTTGCAGTCGAAGCCTATCCTCGACGGCAGCAGCGCGACTTACCAGTCCGCGTATGCCGGCATGGTCAGCTTTGTCGGCAACAAGGCGCGCGAAGTGCAGGTCAATAACGACGCCAGCACCGCGCTGCTGGCCCAGGCCACCACCTCGCAGCAGCAAGTGTCGGGCGTCAACCTGGACGAAGAGGCGACCAACCTGCTCAAATACCAGCAGGCTTACCAGGCCGCGGGCAAGCTGATGCAGATCGCCAGCACCCTGTTCAACTCCTTGCTCACGCTTGGTGGACCCTAACGACTCCTAGCTGAGGTTTTCTATGCGTATCAGTACCCATACCATCTTCGACATCGGCGCCAGCCAGCTGGGCACGCTGCAAAGCCAGATGGCCAAGACCCAGATGCAGTTGTCGACCAACCGCCGCATGCTGACGCCGGCGGACGATCCGATCGCCTCGGCGCGCGCGCTCGAGGTCACGCAATCGCAATCGATCAACACCCAGTTCTCGACCAACCGCCAGAATGCGCGCAATTCGCTGTCGCAGGTCGAGCTGGCGCTGCAGAGCACCACCTCGCTGATCCAGGATGTGCAGACGCTGACCGTCAACGCCGGCAACGGCACGCTGGCGCCGGCCGACCGCGCCTCGCTGGCCACCGAGCTGGAGGGCCGGCTGACCGACTTGCTGGGCATCGCCAACACGGCCGACGGCGCCGGCGGCTTCCTATTCTCCGGCAACAAGACCACCACCCAGCCGTTCATCCAGACCGCCAGCGGCGCCCAGTACCAGGGCGACCAGGGGCAGCGCCAGTTGCAGGTCGGTTCCACGCGCCAGATGGCGATCAGCGATTCGGGCAGTGCGGCGTTCGAGAACAACGTCACCGGCAACGGCAGTTTCCAGACCCAGGCGGGGGCAGCGAATACCGGGTCCGGCATCGTTTCCTCGGGGTCGGTGACGGATACGACGCAGGCGACCGGGCACGATTATTCGGTGGTGTTCGCGGTCAGCGGCACGCCGGCGGTGACCACCTACACGGTCACCGACAACACCACGGGCCAGCCGGTGCCGCCGCCGCCGGCGGTCGCCACGCCCCAGCCCTACCAGGACGGGCAGCAGATCGCGTTCGACGGGGTGGCGTTCGACATCAAGGGCGCGCCGGCCGACGGCGACACGTTCACGGTCCAGCCGAGCCAGAAGGAATCGTTGTTCACCACGATGACCAACCTGATCACGGCCTTGCGTGCGCCGGCCACCGACGCGGCCGGCCAGGCCCAGCTGACCAATGCGCTCAACACCGCGCACGACAACCTCGGCTCCTCGCTCGACAATGTGCTGAGCGTACGCGCCTCGGTCGGCTCGCGGCTGAAGGAGCTCGACAACCTCGACAGCGCGGGGGACGACCTCAACCTGCAGTACGCCTCGACGCTGTCGACCCTGCAGGACCTGGACCAGGTGAGCGCGATTTCGCTGTTCACGCAGCAGCAGTTCACGCTGCAGGCGGCGCAGAAATCGTTCCAGGTGCTGTCGGGGCTGTCGCTGTTCAACTACCTCCCCTGAGTCTGCCGACCCATGGGGTCAGGTCCGACATTCGGACAAGAAACCGGGGTCAGTGCCGACATTCGGACACGAGCTCAACAGGCGCGCCTGTTGAGCTCGTGTCCGAATGTCGGCACTGACCCCGGTTTCTTGTCCGAATGTCGGACCTGACCCCAACGGTTTAGTTTTTCGGGGTGGCAAGCAGGGCGGCGGCGCTGTCGATCAGTTGGCGGCGCAGGGTCGGGGTGGTGGTGCCGGCCAGTTGCTGGCCGTCGTTGCCGATGCCGCCGAATTGGCCCAGTTCGCGCGCCAGCCCGGCGACACTGCTCGCCAGCGCGCCCGTGACCGCGGCCGCCGGCGCCGCATCGGTCAGCGCCGCCGGGCCGCCCGGCGCGCTTGCAGCCGCCGTCCCGTAGGCGCCGATCGCCTGCGTCAGCTGGCTGACCTGCTCGCTCAGCGTGGCGTTTTCGTTGCGGTTGGCGACGAACCAGACGTCGGACATCCCCTTCACCTCGCCGCTGGTGGTCTGGTAACTGCCCGCCAGCCCGATCCAGTTGCCCTGGTTCGTGATGTTGGTCGGGTCCGCGCTCACCCCCAGCGCGGCGATCCCGAGCGAACTCAGGGTCTGCAATTCGCCGGGCTGGCTGACCCCGTCCGCATTCGCGTCGACCCACACCCGCAAGTCGGCGAAGGCGGCGTCCGATGCGTCGATCCGGCCGTCGCCATTGGTGTCGAGCGCGGCCAAGGCGCTGAAGCCGTCGGCCGCGCGCGTGCCGTCCGCCAGCGTGGTCGCGGTGCCGAACAGCTCGCCGCCGTTGTCGATCAGGCCGTCGTGGTTGCGGTCGAGCGCCAGCAGGCCGTCGCCGCTGCCGACCCAGCCGGTATGCACCGCGGCGCCGTCGGCGAACAGGTCGAAGCTCACGCCCTGCGCGATCGACAGGGTGTTGATGCCGTCGCCGTTCAGGTCGAGCACCAGCGGACTGCCGACCGGCAGCACGCCCAGCTGGGTCGCGGTCAGCGCCGCGTGCTGCGCCGTGCTCAGCGCGCAGACCTGGGTCGCCAGCATCGCGGCGATGTCGTTGTCGGGCAGGGCCGCGATCTGGACCGCGCTCAGCGCCTGGACCTGGCCCACCTTCAGCGCCCGCATCTGCGCGGTCGAAATCGCCAGGATCTGGTCGGTGCTCAGGCTCGCAATCTGCTCGGTGGTCATCGCCATCAACTGGGCGCTGCGCAGGGCGCCGATCTCTTCGGGCGTCAGCACGCTGAGCTGGTTGGTGCTCAAGGCCGCCACCGCGCGCGTGGCGAGCACGCCCACTTGCGCGGTCGACAGGCCGGCCAGCTGCAGCGTGGTCAGCCCGGGCGCCTGCGACGGCGTCAGCGCGCCGATCTGGGCGGTCGACAGTTCGGTGAACATATTGACCGGCAGGTCGGTCAGCTGCTGGGGCGACAGCGCGCCGATCTGGGCCGAGGTCAGCATGGTCAGCGTGCCGAGCGCATCGATCTGGTCGATGCTCAGGACCCGGATCTGGGCGCTCGACAGCGCCTGCAATTCGGCGATGCTCAGCGCCGGCAACTGGTCGGTCGTCAGGCTGGCGATCTGCGCGGTGCGCAGCAGCGGGATCTGCAGCGTGCTCAGGGCGCGCAAGTCCTCGCCTTCGATCGCGCTTACCTGCGCGTTGCTCAGGCCCGCCAGCGCGCCCCCATTCAGCGCGCGGAACTGGGCCGTGGTCAGCGCCACGATCTGGTCGGTCGACAGCAGCACGGCCTGCCTGCTGGTCAGCGCGCTCACCTGCGCGGTGGTCAGGGTCGGGATCCGGTCGTTGCCGATCGCGGCGATCTGGTTCGAGGTCAGCATCGCGATCTGGTCGGTGCCGAAGCCGGCCAGCGAGGGCAGCGCGAAGATCTGGTCGGTGCTCAGGATGCGCACCTGGCCCGCCGTCAGCGCGCGCAGCTGGGCGCTGCTGAAGGCCGCCATCTGGTCGGTGCTCAGCGCGGCGATCTGGCGCGTCAGCAGTACCGCGATCTGCGCGGTGCGCAGCGCCGCCAGGTCCTGGTTTTCGATCACCGGAATCTGGGCCGTGGTCAGCGCGGCCAGCGCACTGTCGTTCAGCGCGCGGTATTGCAGCGTGGTCAGGGCGATCACCTGGTCGGACGACAGCGCCGCCACCTGCTTGCTGTTGAGCGCGGCGATTTGCGAGGTCTTGAAGCTGATCAGGTGCGCTTCATCCATCTGCGCAATCTGCTCGATGCTCAGCGCGGCGATCTGGTCGCTGCCGAACGCGCCCAGGGTTGGCAGCGCGGAAATCTGGTTGCTGGTGATGGCGCGGATCTGCTGCGGCGTGAGCGCGGCCAGTTCGGCGGTGGTGAACGCGGTCAGCTGGTCGGTGCTGATCGCCTGCAGCTGGACGGTGCTGAGCGCGATCACTTGCGCGCTGTTGAGGGCGGCGATGTCGGGCAGTTCGATGGCCTGGATCTGGGCCGTGCTCAGCGCGTGCAGCGCGGCCGGCGCCAGCGCGCGCATCTGCGCGCTGCTCAGCGCGGCGATCTGGTCGGTCAGCAGCGCCATCGCCTGGCGCGAGTTCAGGGCGGCGATCTGGGCGGTCTTCAGCGAGGCCAGATGGCCGGCGTCGAGCGAGACCAGCTGGTTGGTGTCGAGCGCGGCGATCTGGTCGCTCTTGAACGCGGCCAGCGAGGCCAGCGCGGCGATCTGGTCGGTGCTGAGGGTGCGCACCTGGGCGCTGGTCAGCGCGCCCAGTTCGTTGCTGGTCAGCGCGCCGATCTGGTCGGTGGTGATCGCCGCCACCTGGCTGGTCTTGAGCGCGACGATCTGCAAGGTCTTGAACGCGGCCAGGTCTTGCAGTTCGATCGCCGCCACCTGGGTCGGGTCGAACGCGGCCAGCGCGCTTGGCGCCAGCGCGCCGATTTGCGCGGTGGTCAGGGCGACGATCTGGTCGGTCAGCAGCACCGAGGCCTGGCGGCTCGACAGCGCGGCGATCTGGCCCGTGGTCAGGGTGGCGAAATGGTCGCCGTCGATCGCGATGATGCGGTTGGTGGTGAGGCCGGCCACCTGGGTGCTGCCGAGCGCGGCCAGCGAGCCGAACACCGCGAACTGCTCCGGCGTCAGGGCCGCCAGCTGCTTGCTGGTGAGCGCCCCGATCCCGCTCGAGGTCAGCGCGCCGATCTGGTCGGTGGTCAGGGCGACGATCTGGTCGGTGCTGAACACTGCGATCTGCGCGGTGCGGATGGCGATCAGGTCGTCGATCCGGATCGCCGCCACCTGGTCGGTGGTGAAGGCCGCCACCGCCGCGGTCGACAGCGCGCGGAACTGCTGGGGCGCGAGGTTGAGCATCTGGTCGGTGCTCAGGGTCGCGGCCTGGCGGGCGCTCAGCGCGGCGATGTCGGCGGTGTTCAGCACGCTCACCTGGTCGGTGGTCAGCGCCGCGATCTGGTCGGTGCTGAGCGCGAGGAACTGGCCGCTGCGCAGGACCGCGATGTCGCCCAGCTCGATCGCGGCGATCTGGGCGGTGCTCAGGCCGCTGAGCGCGCGCGTGCTCAGCGTGACCACTTGCGCGGTGGTCAGCGCCACCAGCTGGTCGGTGCTCAGCGAGGACGCCTGCGCGCTGCTGAGCGCGCCGATCTGGCTGGTCTTCAGGGTCGACATGGTGTCGCTGGCCAGCGCATTCAACTGGTCGGTGGTCAGCGCGCCGAACTGGGCGCTGGTCAGCGACGGCAGCCACGACATGGCGACGATCTGGTCGGTGCTCAGCGCGCGCAGCTGCTGGGTGCGCAGCGAGGCCAGTTCGGCGCTGGTGAGCGCGGCGATCTGGTCGGTGTGCAGCGCCGTCAGCTGGTCGGTCGACAGCGCGATCAGCTGGTTGGTCTTGAGCGCGGCCACGTCGTCGAGTTCGATCGCGCCCAACTGGTTGCTGCCGAGCGCGGTCATGGCGCGGGTGGTCAGCGCGCCGATCTGGCGCGTGGTCAGCGCCACGATCTGGTCGGTGGTCAGGGCGCGCAGCTGGGCGCTGCTCAGCACCGCGATCTGGGCGGTCGAAAACGCCTGCAAGTCGTCGGTCGGAATCGCCGCGATGCGGGCGGTGCTCAGGCCGGCGATCTGGCTCGGGCTGTAGCTCGAAATCGACCCGAGCGCCAGCAGCTGGGCCGGGCTCAGCGCGCTCATCTGGGCGCCGGTCAGGGCGGCGATTTCGGCGGTGGTCATGGCGCGCAGCTGGTCGGTGGTCAGCGCGCCGACCTGGTCGCTGGTGAAGCCGCGGATCTGGCCGGTGGAGAGGGCGCCGATGTCGGCCGCCTCGATCGCCTGCATCTGGTTGGTCGACAAGCCGGCCAGCGCGGCCGGCGCCAGCGCGCGTATCTGGCTGCTCGACAGGATCACCAGGTCGTCGGTGCTCAGCGCGCCCAATTGCACGCTGCGCAGGGCCGCCAGCTGGCTGGTCTTGAGCGCGGCCACGCGGTCGGTGCCGAGGCTGGCGAGCTGGCTGGTGGTCAAGGCGGCGACCTGCAGGCTGGTCAGCGGCGCCAGGCTGCTCAGGGCCGCCAGCTGGTCGCTGGCGAGCACCTTGACCTGGTTGATGCCGAGCGCCGCGATCGACGCGCTGCCCAGCGCGCCGTACTGGCTCAGCGTGAGCGCACCCAACTGGTCGCTGGTGAAGGCGATCAGCTGCGCCGTGCGCAGGACCGCGAAGTCGGGATCCTCGATCGCCGCCACCTGGTTGGTGCTCAGCGCGGCGATCGCGCCGCTCGACAGCGCGCGCAACTGGGCGCTGTTGAAGGCGGCGATGGCGGCAACGCCGAGCGCGCCCAGCTGGCGCGTCGACAGCGCGCTCACCTGGCCGGTCGACAGCGTCATCAAGTCGTCGGTCTCGAGGTTCGCGACCTGGTCGGTGGTCAGCGCGCCGATCTGGTTGCTGGTGAAGCCGCGCAGCGTGGACAGGCCGTTGATCTGGTCGGTCGACAGCGCGCGCACCTGGGCCGAGGTCAGCGCGCTCAGCTCGGCGGTGGTCAGCGCGCCGAACTGGTCGGTGGTGAGCGCGGCCAACTGCGCGCTGCGCAGGGACACCAGTTGGGTGGTGCTCAGGGCCGGGATGTCGGCCAGTTCGATCGCCGCCACCTGGTCGGTGCTCAGCGCGCGGATCGCGCCGGTCGACAGCGCGCGCACCTGGGCCGTCAGCAGCGCGACGATCTCGTCGGTCGTCAGCGCGGCCGCCTGCGCCGTGGTCAGCGCGGCGATCTGGTTGGTGCGCAGATGGGTCAGCGAATAGTTCGACAGGTTCGCGATCTGGTCGGTCGTCAGCGCCGCGATCTGGGCGGTGGTGAAGGTCTCCAGCGTGCTCAGGGCGTTGATCTGGTCGCTGCTCATCGCGCTCTTCTGGGCCGCGCTCAGGGCGCCGATCTGGGCGCTGGTCAGGGCGCCGACCATGGTGGTCGACAGGCTGGCGACCTGGCGCGTGCTCAGCGCGGCGATCTGGCTGGTGCGCAGGCTGGCCAGGTCGCCCAGTTCGAGCGCGCCCAACTGGTCGGTCGACAGCGTGCCGATCACGGCGGTGGCCAGCGCGCGCGCCTGGTCCGAGCTGAGGGCCACGATCTGGTCGGTGCTCATCCCCCTCAGCTGGCCGCTGCCGAGCGCGCCGATCTGGGTCGTCTTGAAGGTCGTCAGGTCGTCGGTCGACAGCGTCGCCAGCTGGGCGCTGGTGAGCGCGCCGACCTGGCGCGTGGTCAGCAGCGCCAGCGAAGGCAGGGCGTGCAGCTGCTGGCTGGCCAGCGCCGCGACCTGGCTGTTGGTCAGCGCGACCAGCGCGCCGGTGCTCAGGGCCGCCAGCTGCGCGGTCAGCAGCGCGGTCAGCTGGGCGGTGGCCAGCGCCGCCACTTGCGAACTCTTGAGCGCGCCGATGTCGGCCACTTCGATCGCGTCCAGCTGGTCGCTCGACAGCGCGGCCAGGTTGGCGGTGGTCAGCGAACTGACCTGGGCGGTGCTCAGCGCGACGATCTGGTCGGTGCCCAGCGCGGCGATCTGGGCAGTGCGCAGCGCCACGATCTGGGCGGTGCGCAGGTTGGGGATGGTGGCGGTGGCCAGCGTCGCCACCTGGTCGGTGGTCAGCGCCCACACCTGGCCGGTACGCAGCGCGCCAATGCTCGACAGCGCGCCGATCTGGTCGCTGCTGAGGACCTTGACCTGGTTGGTGGTCAGCGCCGCGATCGCATTGCTGCTCAGCGCCGCGATCTGCTGGGTGCTCATGGCCGCGATCTGCTGGGTGCTGAGGGCGCTGATCTGGTTGGTTTTCAGCGCCTCCACGTCGTCGGTCGCGATGGCACCCACGTTATCGGTCGGCAGCACGCTGATGACGTTGGTGGTCAGCGCCCGCACCTGCGCGGTGTTCATCGCGATCAGCTGGTCGGAACTGAGCGCGCCGGCCTGGTCGCTATTGAGGGCGGGCACCTGCTCGGTGCGCAGCAGGACGATCTCGTCGGTGGACAAGCCGGCCAGCTGCTGGGTGGTCAGCACGGCGAACTGGCGCGAGCTCAGGCCGTCGAGGCTGGACAGGGCGTTGAGCTGGTCGCTGCCGAGCACCACGATTTGCTGGGTCAGCAGGGCGCGTACTTCGGCCGTGCTCAGCGCGGCCATCTGGTCGGTGTTCAGCACGCCGACCTGGTCGGTGCCGAGCGCGGCCAGCTGGCTGGTCTTGAGTGCCGCGATGTCCTGGGTTCCGAGGGTCGAGACCTGGAGCGTCGACAGGCTGCGGATCTGGTTGGTCGAGAAGCCGGCCAGCGTGTTCAACGCGGCGATCTGGGCGCTGCTCAGGGCCGCGACCTGGTCCGAATTGAAGGCGCCGACTTCGGCCGTGGTCAGCACGTTCAGCTGCGCCGAGCGCAGCGCCGTCACCTGGTCGGTCGACAGGGTGACGATTTGCTGGGTGCTCATGGCGCCGATGTCGCGCGTTTCGATCGCCGCCACCTGGTCGGTCGACAGCGCGGCGACCGCGCCGGTGCTCAAGGCGTGCAACTGGGCCGAGGACAGCGCCGCCACCTGGTCGGTGGTCAGCGCCGCCGCCTGGTCGCTCGACAGCACGGCGGCCTGGGCGCTGGTCAGCGTGGCCAGCGCGGCGGTCGCCAGCGCGGCCACCTGGTCGGTGCTGAAGGCGCCGATCTGGTTCTTGCTCAGCACCTGCAGATTGTGCAGGGCGCCGATCTGGTCGCTGCCCAGCACCGGGATCTGGAGCGTGGTCAGGGCCGCCACGTCCTGGCTGCTCAGCGCGGCGTACTGGGCGATGCCCATCGCCATCAGCTGGTCGGTGGTCAGGGCCGCGACCTGGCGCGGCAGCAGCTGGGCGATGTCGCGCGTTTCGATCGCAAGCACCTGGTCGGTGCTCAGGCCGGCGAGGGCGGCGGTCGACAGCGAGGGGAACTGGGTCACCGACAGCGCCACGATCTGCTGGGTGCCGAAGGCGGCCAACTGGTCGCTGCCGAGCGCCGCCAGTTGCCGCGAGCTGAGCGCGGCCACGTCGACCGTCGCCAGCGCCGCCACCTGGTCGGTGGTCAGCGCCGCGATCTGGGCGCTGGTGAACGGCGCGAGCGAGGTGAAGGCGACGATCTGGTCGCTGCTCAGCACCGTCACCTGCAGCGTGGTCAGGGCCGCGATGTCGTCGCTGTTGAAGGCGCGCACCTGGGCCGTGCCCAGCGCCAGCAGCTGGTCGGTGCCGAAGGCGGCGATTTGCCGGCTCGTCAGGCTGGCGATGTCGCGCGTCTCGATCGCCGCCACCTGGTCGCTGCCGAACACCGCCAGCGCGCTGGTCGGCAGCAGCGGGAATTGGGCCGCCGACAGCGCCACGATCTGGGCGGTGGTCAAGGCCATCCACTGGTCGCTGCCGAGCGCGGCGAACTGGCCGCTGGTGAGCGCGACGATGTCGCGCGTCTGCAGCGTCGCGACCTGGTCGGTGCTGAAGGCCGCGAATTGCGCGCCGCTCAGCGGCACGAGGGTGGTGAAGGCGGCGATCTGGTCGCTGCTCAGTGCGGCGATCTGGTCGCTGCCGAAGGCCGGCAGGTCGAGCGAGGGCAGGGCGGCGGCCTGCGCCGTGCTCAGGCCCACGATCTGGTCGCTCTGCAGCGCCGCCACCTGGCTCGAGGACAGCGCCGCGACGTCGCGCGTTTCGATCGCCCGGATCTGGTCGCTGCTGAAGGCGCCGAACGCGAGGGTGCTCAGGGCGGCGAACTGGGCGCTGCCCAGCGCGACGATCTGGTCGCTGCTCATGCCGGCCAGCTGGCCGGCGCCGAAGGCCGCGGCCTGGGCCATGCTGAGCGCGGCGATGCTGGCCGTTTGCAGCGCGCCGACCTGGTCGCTGCCGAGCGCGCCGACGGCGGCGGCCGACAGCGCGCGCGTTTGGCCGGTGCTCAGCGCCTGCAACTGGTCGGTCGCAAAGCCGACCACCTGGCCGCCGTTGAGCGCCGCCAGCTGCGCGGTGCGGAAGGCCTGCACGGCGTCGGTCGACAAGGCGCCCAGCTGGTCCGACTGCAAGCCGGCCAATTGGGCGCCGCTCAGCACTTGCAGGTCGGCGGTCTCGAGAAAGCCGAGCTGGTCGGTGGTCAAGGCGCCGACCTGCAGGCTGGCCATGGCTTGCACCTGCTGGGTGCTGAGCGCGGCGATCTGGTCGGAATTGAAGACCGCGAGGTCGGTGCTGCTGATCGCCGGGAACTGGAGGGTGGTGAAGGCGCGGATCTGGTCGGTCGTGAGGGACACGAAATCGTCGGTCGCGAGCGCCGCCACTTGCGACGTGGTCAACGTCGCAATCTGTGCGGTGGTCATGGATGCGACGATCGAACTCATTTCGGCTGGTTCTCCTGGACTGTGCCATCATACGGCAGAAATTGCCGCATGGAAATCAATTTTTTCCGATAAGTTGTTGTGGCGTAAGTACTTTTTCGCCATTCGCGGCCGGCGGCGTCCGGTTCGCCCCCGCCCGCGGCAGCGCGCGCGCCGCTTCGATGCCCTGGTTCAGCAGGTTCTGCATCGGCATGCCCAGATAGGGCATCGACAGGCTCAGCACCAGGAAGCCCACCCCCAGCGTAATCGGAAAGCCGATCCCGAAAATATTCAGTTGCGGCGCCGCGCGCGTCAAGATCCCGAGCGCAACGTTGGTAATTAATAAAGCCGCCACGATCGGCAGCGACAACTGCAGGCCGGCGCTGAAGATCCGCCCGCCCCAGCGCACCAGCTCGAACGGCGCGCCGGCCGCCAGCGGGGTGGCCGACACCGGCATCGTGACGAAGCTCTCGGCCAGCGCCTGCAACAGCACCAAGTGCGCGTTCACGGCGAGGAAGGCCATGGTCGCGATCAGCGCCAGGAACTGGCTGACCGCCGACGAGCGCCCCGACGATTGCGGATCGAAGAAGGTGGCGAAGCCCAGGCCCATGGTCAGGCTGGCCACCTCGCCGGCCATCTCGATCGCCGCGAACGCGATGCGCATCACGAAGCCCATCGCCAGCCCGATCAGCATTTCCTGCACCACGATCAGCAGCCCGGCCATCGACACCGGATCGACCGCCGGCAGCGCCGGAATGGCCGGCGCCATGATGATCGCCAGCAGCACCCCGAGCCCGACCTTGACCGACACCGGCACGCTGGTGTTGCCGAACAGCGGAGAGGCCGCGATCAATCCCAGGATGCGCGTCAGCGGCCACAGCAGCGCCGCGATCCAGGTGTGCATCTGCGCCGTCGTCAATGTAATCATTAACGGCAGCTTCCGGCCAAAACGTAGCCCACGGCCTAGCCGATCAAGCCTGGAATGCCGGTAAACACCTGCCGCATATAGTCGAGCATGACGGCCAGCATCCAGGGCCCGGCGATCACCAGCGCCACGAAAATCCCCACCAGCTTGGGAATAAAGGACAGGGTCGCCTCGTTGATCTGGGTGGCGGCCTGAAAAATACTGACGATCAAACCGATGATCAGCGCCACCAGCAGCATCGGCGCGGCCACCATCAGGGTCACTTCCATGGCGTTGCGGCCCATCGTCATTACGCTTTCGGGTGTCATGCCGGGCTCCTAGTAAAAACTCTGCGACAGCGAGCCGATCAGCAGCTGCCAGCCGTCGACCAGCACGAACAGCATCAGCTTGAACGGCAGCGAAATGACGGCCGGCGACATCATCATCATCCCCATCGACATCAGCACCGAGGCCACCACCATGTCGATGATCAGGAACGGGATGAAGATCGCGAAGCCGATCTGGAACGCGGTCTTCAGCTCGCTGGTGACGAAGGCCGGGATCAGCACGCGCAGCGGAATGTCGTCTGGCCCCTGCAGCGCCGGCGAGCGCGAAATCTTGACGAACAGCGCCAGGTCCGACTGGCGCGTCTGCTTGACCATGAAGGTCTTCAGCGGCGCGACGCCCTTGTCCATCGCCTCGGCCATCTGGATCTTGTTTTCCTGCAGCGGCAGGTAGGCATCGGTGTAGATCTTGTCGAACACCGGCCCCATCACGAACAGGGTCAGGAACAGCGCCAGCCCGACCATCACCTGGTTGGGCGGCGCCGACTGGGTGCCCAGCGCCTGGCGCAGCAGCGACAGCACGATGATGATGCGGGTGAAGCCGGTCATCATCAGCAGCGCGGCCGGCAGGAAGGTCAGCGCCGTCATCAGCAGCAGGGTCTGGATCGGCAGCGTGTAGGCGGTGCCGCCGCCCGGCGCCGGCGCGCTGTTGAAGGCCGGGATGCCGGGCGCGGCGGCCGCCCACAGCGGCAGCGCGAGCGCGATCAGCGCCAGCAGGCACTTGAAGAGGGAAAGCCGATGCTGCTTATTTTGCATTGCGTTTGTCGATCGTCTGTTTGAGCCACTCGGAAAAGCTGGCGGCCGAGGGCAGGTGGCCGGGCAGGGCGGCGGCCAGTTCGGCCTCTTCCTGCTTCGGCATGGTGGCCAGGGCATTGACCCGGCCCGGCGAGGCGCCGACCACGATCCACTGCTCGCCGACTTCGACCACCACGATGCGTTCGCGCCCGCCGAGGTTGAGCGCGCCGACGATGCGCAGAGGGGCCGAGCCGCCCGCCGCTTTCGGGCCGTAGCGTTTCAGGAACCAGGCCAGCACCGCCAGCAGGCCGAGCACGAGGCACAGCGCGGCGATGGTTTGCAGCAGGCTGCCGGCCGACGGACCGGTCATCGGGCCGGGCGCGGGCGCGAGCTGCGGCAGGGGAGCGGGCGCCGCCGCTGCGGGCGCTGCCGGGGCCGCGGCCACACTGGCCACGCTGGCGGCAGCGCTGGCCGCGGCCGGCTGCTGCGCGCGCGCCGCAGCCGTGGCCAGGCTCAGCGCCAGGGCCAGCGCGAACAGGAAACGCGACATCATTTATTCAGTTTTCGAATCCGTTCGGACGGGGTGATGATGTCCGTCAGGCGAATACCGAATTTGTCGTTGACCACCACCACCTCGCCTTGCGCGATCAGGCAGCCGTTGACCAGCACGTCCATCGGCTCGCCGGCCAGGCCGTCGAGCTCGACCACCGAGCCCTGCGCCAGCTGCAGCAGGTTCTTGATGGCGATCTTGGTGCGGCCCAGTTCCACCGTCAGCTGCACCGGGATGTCGAGGATGAAGTCGATATCGTTCGGCGTATCGGACTTGGTGCCCTTGCTGGAAAAGTCCTTGAACACGGCGGCGCTGGCGGCCTGGTTTTGCAAGGCCTCGGCTTCCGCTTTGGCCTGTTCGGCTATCGCGGCGCCCCAATCGTCATCCATGGCTTGATCTTCTTGATTATCGGACATATTGCCCTCCTGTGTACCTGGCGTTATTTAGTATCGGCATTGGCGAGCAGTTTCTCGACCTTGAGCGCGTATTGCCCGTTGAGCACGCCATACGTGCAATCCATCACCGGCACGCCGTCCACCGTGGCCTGGATCATTTCCGGCACGCTGAGCGGGATGATGTCGCCGACTTTCATGTTCAAGATTTCATCGAAGGACATGCGGCCGTGGCCCAGCGTCGCCACCAGCTCGACCTCGGCGATCTGGATCTGCTGGGTCATCAAGCGGATCCAGCGCTTGTCCACTTCCAGCGCCTCGCCCTGCAGGCTGGAGGTCAGCGCATCGCGGATCGGCTCGATCATCGAATACGGCATGCAGAAGTGGATCTGGCCGCTGACCGAGCCCAGCTCGACCGTGAAGGTGGACGAGACCACCACCTCGTTGGGCGTCGCGATGTTGGCGAACTGGGTGTTCATCTCGGAGCGGATGTACTCGAACTCGACCGGGAACACCGGCTCCCACGACTTGGTGTAGGCCTCGAACACGATGTCGAGAATGCGCAGGATGATGCGCTGCTCGGTCTGGGTAAAGTCGCGGCCCTCGACCCGGGTGTGGAACCGGCCGTCGCCGCCGAACAGGTTATCGACCAGCAGGAACACCAGGCCCGGATCGAACACCATCAGCGCGGTGCCGCGCAGCGGCTTCATGTGCACCAGGTTCAGGTTGGTCGGCACCACCAGGTTGCGGATGAATTCGCTGTACTTGGAGACCCGCACCGAGCCGACCGACACCTCGGCGCTGCGCCGCAAAAAGTTGAACAGGCCGACCCGCAACAACCTGGCGAAGCGCTCGTTGATGATCTCGAGCGTCGGCATGCGGCCGCGCACGATGCGCTCCTGCGTGGCCAGGTTATAGGTGCGGACTCCCGCGGCTTCTTCAGGCGCTGCTGCGTCGTCCTGATCGCCATTGACGCCCTTGAGCAGGGCATCGACTTCTTCCTGGGAGAGGAAATTATCGGCCATGATGCTTTACTGGATGATGAACGAGGTAAACAACACGTCGCTCACCAGCGGCGCTTCGCCCTTGTCGACGAACGGCTGCTTGAGCGAGGTAATGATGTCGGTGGCCAGCTGGTGCTTGCCCTCGACCGAGGAAATCTCCGAGGCCTTTTTACCGGACAGCAGCAACAGCACGCGGCTGCGCACCTTCGGCATATTGGTCTTGATCAGCTCGGCCTGCTGCGGGTTCGAGACTTGCAAGGTGAAGGTGATCTGCAAATACTGGTCGCCGTTTTCGGGCTGCAGGTTGACCGTGAAGGCATCGATGGGCACGTATTCGGGCGGCTCGGCCTTGGCGACCTTGTGCTCGGCGCCGTCGTCCGATTTGCCGCGTGTGAAGAACCAGGCCGCGCCGCCGCCGAAGGCGACCACCAGCGCCGCCATGAGGATGATGACAAGAAGCTTCTTCTTGGAGGACTTCGGTGCTGCTGCATCTGCCTTCGGATCAGCTTTCATTTTTGCATTCGCTTTCAAGGTACCTCGACACGGCCTGTAAATGGATCACGCCGCCATTATGTCATTATCGGGAATAACTGAGCAGGCGGATGCGTCGAAAAGAGGGAATAAGGCCACCCAACTCGTGGCTTGGGAGGAACACAGATGACAAACAGATATGTCGTTCCCGCGCAGGCGGGAACCCATAGCGCCGGCGTTTCGCATAGGCGCTATAGATTCCCGCCTCCGCGGGAATGACAGGATCAGGCGAAGGTATCGACCGCGCCCAGTGTGCCGGCGCGCGAGGTGGGGCGGGCGGCGTTGCGCACCGCCGCGTCCGAGGCGCTGCCGCTGCCGTTGTCGAAACGGCCGGACGGCATGCCGCTATTGCCATTGCGTTGCTGCTCGCCCCCGCCCTGCGCCTGGCGCTGGTCCGGCATGCCGGCGTTGACGGTCGCGTTGCCGAGCGCGATCCCGCTGTCGCTCATCATTTCACGCAGCTTGGGCATCGCGTTTTCCAGCGCCTGCCGCACTTCCGGCTGGGCCGAACTGAAGGTCACGCTGGCCTGGTCGTTGTGCACGCTCAGCACCACCTGCATCGGCCCCATGTCGGGCGGGTTCAGCGTCAGCGAAGCGCTTTGCTCCTTGCCGGCGACCATCCAGACGATCTTCTGGCCGACCTGGTTGTCCCAGGCCGGGGTGCCGACGCGCGCCGAGATCTTGTCGGTGGCGACCGCGCCGGCCGCTTGCGCTACCTGCAGCGAGGCTTGCTGGACCTGCGCCGTGACCGGCGCGGCGAGCGGCGCTTCCTTGATCGCGGCCGGCTGCAGCGCGGCTTCGCGGGTGGCCAGGCCGGCGGCCGGCGTGGCCTCGGCTTGCGGCTTGGCCTGCAGCGCGGCGCTGTCGGTCAGCGGTTTCCTGGTGTCGGCCGGCTGCGCGGTCACGGCGTCGCTGGCCGCGCCGGCGGCTGCCGGAGCATCCGGCTTGACCAGCGATTTCTGTTCGGTGGTTGCGGTCGCGGCCGGCGCGGCGGCCAGCGGCACGGCCTTCCCGGCGGCGCCGGGCGCCGCCGGGACCGGCGTCGAGGCGGCCTTCAGCGCGGCGTTGACGATGTCCTTGGCGTCGGCCTTCGGCATGGCCGGCAGCGCGACGGCGGCGGCCTTGGCGGCGGCATCGGCCGCGGCCTGCGGATCGACCTTGAGCGCGGCGGCGCCTTGCGTCAACTGGTCCTGGAAAGCGGCCGCGCCGCTGGCGGCGGTGGCGGCATCGGCGGCAGGCGCGGCGGCGGCCAGCGGATCGGCGGCGACCGCGGCGCCGGCGCCGGCCACGGCACTGCTTGCCGCAACGGCCTTGAGGACGGCGGCGGGCGCCTGGAGCGGCTGGATGAAGCTTGCGACCATGGCCAGCATGTCGGCCACCGGCGTCACGGCGGCGGCGCTGGCCGCATCGTCGGTCGCGTCGTTCTTGGCCTTGGTGGCGTCCTTGGCGCCGGTCGTGCGCGCGCCATCCGGGGCGTTGCCGGTGCTGGCGTTATTCGGGCTGCCGGCGTTGTTCGCGTTGTTCGTCGTATTCGCGTTGTTGGCGTCGTTGGCGTTATTGTTGTTGGCCGGCGCCGCGTTGTCGGTCTGGTTGGCCGGCGGCCTGGCCGCTTCGGCCGGCTTCGATGGCTGCGGCGCGGGAGCCGGCGCGGGCTGGTCGGCCTGGCGCTGCTCGATCTCGCGCGACAGGGCCTGGCTGAACTGCGCCGCCTCCGCATTCGCGTTGACGTTGGCGCGCGGCGGCGTCGCATTGGTGCCGGCGCCGGAGACTTGAATCGGGAGGGTCGGGATTTGCATCTGCATGATTCGCGATCGCTTGGTTAAAGGTTCAGCGTTTGTAGTAGGCCTGGCGGGCTGCGTGTTCGTCCATCAGTTTCTGGTCGCGCTTGTTCTCGATGCGCAGCGCGTCGGCCGCCGCGCGCTCGTTCAGCGTGCGGTACGACAGGCGTTTGCGCTCGCTCGCCTGCCACGCCGCCTGCTCGATGCCGCTCTTGTGCTGCGCATGCTTGATCACTTCGCCCTGGCCCTTGATGGCGTTGTCCAGCTTGTCCATGAAGGCGACGAAATTCTGGTACGCCATCGGGGTCATGCCGGCCACCTGGGCCGCGTCCAGCTTCATCGCGTAATCCTCGCGGTAACCGAGCAACATGGTCAGCTTCTGCTGCGCTTCCTCGACCATCCTGAGCGCCGCGCCCAGCCGCTTGGCCGCTTCGTCGGACTCGCGCTGGGCCAGCTCGATCAGGGTGTCAAGTGCTGAGCGGTTGGCCATGATGAGGCATTATAGGAGCGGCCCGGCCGGCCCAATCAGTCGAATAGAGAGGTAAGTTGGCCCAAGCTCTCGAGCATGCCGACCCGGTCCGGGATCTCCTGGCACAGGAAGGCCTCGATTTTCTGGTTCAGGGCGATGGCCTGGTCGAGCAGGGGATCGCTGCCGGGCGCGTAGGCGCCGACGCTGATCAGGTCGCGCGAACGCTCGTAGCGCGAATACAGCTGCTTGAGGCGGCGCGCCGCCTGCTGGTGGGCCGTGCTGGTGATCGAATGCATGGCGCGGCTGATCGATTGTTCGATGTCGATCGCCGGATAGTGGCCGGCTTCGGCCAGCCGCCGGTCCAGCACGATGTGGCCGTCGAGGATCGCGCGCGCAGCGTCGGCGATCGGGTCCTGCTGGTCGTCGCCCTCGGTCAGCACGGTGTAGAAGGCGGTGATCGAACCGCCGCCTTCGAGCCCGTTGCCGGCCCGCTCGACCAGGATCGGCAGCTTGGCGAACACCGACGGCGGATAACCCTTGGTGGCCGGCGGCTCGCCGATCGCCAGCGCGATCTCGCGCTGCGCCATCGCGTAGCGGGTCAGCGAGTCCATGATCAAGAGGACGTTCTTGCCCTCGTCGCGGAAGTGTTCGGCGATCGCGGTGGCATACGAGGCGCCCTGCAGGCGCATCAGCGGCGGGGTGTCGGCCGGCGCGGCCACCACCACCGCGCGCTTTAAGCCTTCCGGCCCCAAAATCTGTTCGATGAATTCCTTGACCTCGCGGCCCCGTTCGCCGATCAGGCCGACCACGATCACGTCGGCCGTGGTGTAGCGCGCCATCATCCCCAGCAGCACCGACTTGCCGACGCCGGACCCGGCGAACAGGCCGAGGCGCTGGCCGCGGCCGACGGTCAGCATCGCATTGATCGCGCGGATGCCGACGTCGAGCGTGTCGACGATGGGAGCGCGGTCCAGCGGGTTGGAAGGGCGCACGTTGATCGGCGCGCTGTCGTCGGTCAGCAGCGGGCCGAGGTTGTCGAGCGGGCGGCCGGCGCCGTCGAGCACCCGGCCCAGCAGGCCGGCGCCGACCGGCAAATGGCGCGCGCGGTCGCTGGGGCGGCGGCGCGGATGGGCCACCGTGCCCGGACGCGGCACCGACACTTCGACCGGGAACACGCGGGTGCCCGGCACGATGCCTTCGACGTCGCTTTGCGGCATCAGGAACAGGCGGTCGCCGTCGAAGCCGACCACTTCGGCCTCGACCCGGGTGCCGTTCTGCATCGGGATGGTGCAGGCGCTGCCGACCGCCAGCTTGAGGCCCACGCATTCCATCACCAGCCCCGCCACGCGCGTCACGCGGCCCGAGATCTGCATCGGCTCGACGAAGCCGACCAGCGCGTCGCAGTCCCGGATGTAGGACTTCCAGCGCGCCGTATGGCGGTCCAGCCCCGTGGGTGCGGCCGCCGCGGCGCTCATGGCCCGAGCCAGTCGACGTTCTTGCCGAGCGCCGCGGTCAGGCGCTGCCAGCGCGCGCCGGTCTGGGCGTCGATCTGGTTGGAGGCGGTGTCGATCTTGCAGCCGCCGCGCTGGATCTGGTTGTCCTCGACCACGCGCCAGCCGCCTTTTTCGAGCTCCTCGCCGATCCCGTTGCGCACGATCTGGGCGTCGGCGGGATTGAGCAGCAGCAGGGCCGGCTGCTGCAGCACCGGCAGGTATTCGATCGCCGCGCGCACCACCGGGATCACCAGCTCGGGCTTGACCTCGAGCGCATTGCGCAGCATGCCCTTGGCCAGGTGCAGCGCCAGTTCCAGCAGGTCGTTGGCGATGGTCTCGTCGGCCTCCGACAGCGCGCTGCCGAAGGTGAGCGCGATCGATTGCAGGTGTTCGAGTTCCTTGGCCGCCTCGCTGCGCCCGATCGCCAGGCCGTCGGCGTAACCGGCCGCGTGGCCTTCCTCGTAGCCGATCAGGCGCGCCTCCTCGCGGATCGCGGCGACCGTGTCTTCGGTCGGCAGTTCGATCGGCTTGGGCCGCTTGGCGACCACGCTCGGACGTTCGTCGCCGAACGAATTCATCTCCCAGCGCTGGTAGGCGGTCTGCAGTTCTTTGGGCGTATCAGACAAACGAATCCTCGCCTTTTCCGCCCAATACGATCTGGCCTTCGTCGGACAGGCGGCGCACGATCTGCAGGATCTGCTTCTGTTGCGCTTCCACTTCCGACAGGCGTACCGGGCCTTTCGATTCGAGGTCTTCGCGCATCATCTCGCCGGCGCGCTGCGACATGTTCTTGAAGATCTTGTCGCGCAGGTCTTGCGAGGCGCCTTTCAGCGCGATGATCAGCATCTCGGACTGCACTTCGCGCAGCAGCAGCTGGATGCCGCGGTCGTCGATGTCGATGATGTTATCGAACACGAACATCTCGTCCATGATCTTCTGCGCCATGTCGTTGTCGTAGTTCTTGATGTTGTCCATCACCGAGCCTTCCTGCTCGCCGCTCATGAAGTTGAGGATTTCGGCGGCCGCGCGCACCCCGCCCAGCGAGGACTTCTTGATGTTCTCGTTCCCCGACAGGAGTTTGGTGAGCACGTCGTTCAGCTCGCGCAGCGCGGCCGGCTGCACGCCGTCCAGGGTGGCGATGCGCAGTACCACGTCGTTGCGCAGGCGGTCGGTGAAATTGCCGAGGATTTCGCAGGCCTGGTCGCGCTCGAGGTGGACCAGGATGGTGGCGATGATCTGCGGGTGCTCGTTGCGGATCAGCTCCGACACCGAGGACGCGTCCATCCACTTGAGCGACTCGATGCCGCTGGCGTCCTTGCCGCCCAGGATGCGCGACAGCAGCACCGAGGCCTTGTCGTCGCCCAGCGCCTTGGTCAGCACCTGGCGGATGTATTCGTCGGAGTCGAGGCCGACGGTCGAATTGAGTTCGGTCTGCTGGCGGAACGAGTCGAGCACGACCACCACCTGCTCGTGCTGCACCGCCTTCATGGTGGCCATCGCGGCGCCCAGCTTGAGCACCTCGCGCGGGCCGAGGAAGCGCATCACCTCCGAGGCCTCGAATTCGCCGATCGCCAGCATCAGGATCGCCGCCTTCTGAATCCCATTGTCATTCATGCGCGCCTACCCATGCTTTGACCACGTTCGCGACGATGCGCGGATCTTCCTTGGCCAGGTTCTTGGCCATCTGCAGGTTCTCGCGGTAACCCTGGGCCTGGTGCGCTTCCATCTCCTCGAGCTGGGTGCGGGCGATGATGGCTTCCTGGTCTTCCTCGGCGGTCGGCTCGCGCGGCGCCGGCAGCGGCGGCACGTCGGTGATCTCGTCGAGCTTGCGGAAGATCGGCCGCATCATCGGACGCAGGATGCGGAAGAACAGGTAGGACAGCACGATCGCGGCCAGCGCGAACTTGCCGATCTCCTTGGCCAGAGCGATGTTGTCCGGGTCGCGCCACCACTCGATGGCGGCGGGCGGATCGACCGGCTTGTCGACGCCGTCGAACGGCGCATTGGTCACGTTCAGGGTGTCGCCGCGGTCCTTCGAGTAGCCCATCGCCTCTTTCACCAGGTCGTTGATCTGGGCGACTTCGGCGGCGGTCAGCGGCCGCACGGTGACCTTGCTGGTCTTGGGGTCGACGATGCGGCGGTAGTTGACCACCACCCCGACCGACAGGCGGCGGATGCCGCCCATCGGCCGCTGCTCGTAGCGCACGGTCTTGTCGACTTCGTAGTTGGTGGTCGAATCCTTGCGGCTCGGGCCGGCGGCGGGCGCGGGCGCGGCGGCCGGCGCGCCGCCGGCGACGGTGGTCAGCGGCGCGGTGGCGGTGCCGGGCGGCTGGTTCGACAGCGCGCCGGGCACGCCGCTGGCCCCGGCGGCCGGGGTGGCCGCTTCCGAGGTCTGCTGGCTGCGGATCGAGGACGGCGCCGGCGGCGAATTCGGCTTGTAGCTTTCGGCGGCGGTGTCGACCTGGGCGAAATCGATGTCGGCGGTCGCCTCGGCGCGCACATTGCCGTGGCCGACCAGCGGCTCGATCAGCGATTCGACCTGCTTGACGATACCCTGCTGGATCTGGCTCACGTATTTGAGCTGGTTGGGGTCGAGCTGCTTGGCGCCGGCCTGCTTGCTGGTGTCCGACAGCAGGTTGCCGGCCTGGTCGACCACGGTCACGTTGGAGGTCGTCAGTTCCGGCACGCTGGAGGCGACCAGGTGGACGATGGCGCTGACTTGCGACGGTTCGAGCAGGCGCCCGTTCTGCAGCGTGAGCAGGACCGAGGCGGTCGGCTTTTGCGCATCGCGCACGAACACCGACGGCTTCGGCAGCGCGAGGTGGACCCGGGCCGCGCTGACCGCGCCGAGCGACTGGATCGAGCGCGCCAGTTCGCCTTCGAGCGAGCGCTGGTAGTTGACCTGTTCGAGGAACTGGGACACGCCCAGCTTCTGGTTTTCCATCAGCTCGAAGCCGACGTTGCCGCCCTTCGGCAGGCCCTGGGCCGCCAGTTTCAGGCGCACGTCGTGGACCTGGTTGGCGGCCACCAGGATGGCCGTGCCGCCCTCGGAGAATTTGTATTTGACGGCCATCTGGTCGAGCGAAGCGGTGATCGCGCCGCCGTCGCGGTCCGAGAAATTCGAGAACAGGACGCGGTATTCGGGCTGCTGGCTCCACATCCAGACCGCGGTCATCAGCGCCAGCACGATCGCGATGCCGACCCCCAGCAGGATGTTGCGGCCGAACGGCGTCTGGGTAAACGTGGGCTGCGCCGGGGGAGGGATATCGACGATGTCTTCCGCTGCTGCTGCCATGATGGTTTTCCGAGAAATAGAGCGAGAAATAGGGGGTAAGTACGATTATGGCGGCTCCGGCCCCGAATCAAACGCCGAAACAGAGAGCGCTTTTGGCCCCTGCTCGACCGAAAATCCGGCGCCCGCGGTGCTATCGTGACAGCCTGAGTTCGCTTGTACGCCTATTGTACTCGCGCCCAGCGGTGGAAGGAGAGGTGATGAACGTAGGATCGATAGACAGCAGCCGGATCGAGGCGATGATCGCCCAGCTCAAGGCGGCCGCGACGCGCCCGGGCGCCGACGCGGCGGCGGCCGCGCCGGCCGGGGTCGGCGAGGCGCCGGCGACCAAGGTCAACTTCGCCGACGCGCTCAAATCCTCGCTCGACCAGGTCAACGACAGCCAGGTCAAGGCCGACGAGCAGGGCAAGGCGTTCACCATGGGCGACGACAAGGTCAGCCTGTCGGACGTGATGATTTCGATGCAAAAGGCCAGCATCGGCCTGCAGGCCACGGTCCAGGTGCGCAACAAGCTGGTCTCGGCCTACCACGAGATCATGAACATGCAGGTCTAAAACCGCGAAACCGGGGACAGACCACCATTTTGCAAGGAAAGTCCTTGCAAAATGGTGGTCTGTCCCCGGTTTCGCGGTTTTGGTTCAGCTGAGGCCGGCGATGCGGGCGTTGCGTTCGCGCTCGAGCTTGGTGATGTAGCGCTGCACATAGGCCAGGTTGCCGCGCGAGATGTCGATGAACTCGCAGCCGAGGCGCCGGTTGGTCTTGGCGTTCAGCAGGGTCAGGTCGATCGAGTTGCGGATCTGCAGGGTGGTGGTCACGGTGCCCACGTCCGGCAAGTCGATCCGGCAGCCCGGATAGTTGTCGCCGATGGTGTTGCCGAGCAGGAGTTTGTTGTCGAGGATCGCGATCCCGCCGCAACTGATGTCGGCCAGCGGGAACACATTGGTGCCGCCGCCCAGCTCGGCCGGCATCGGGATCAGCGCGCGCACCGGATTGCTGACCGGGGTCGCCATCCGGTAGTACTCGCGCCGCTGCAGGCGCACCAGGCTGGCCGGAATCGCGGTCTTCAGCGCCGGCCCGTTCTCGAACGTGGTTTCCTTGACGCTGTCGGCGCTGAACAGGATGCGGATCTTGTCCAGCGTGGTCTCGAACGAAATCCGCTTGGCCGCCACGATCCGCTGGTTCTGCTCCTTGTTGATCGAGCAGTCGAGGATCAGGGTATTGTTGTCGGGATCGACGTCCAGGATCGAGGTCACGCAGACGTCCGCTTCGCCCTGGATCAGCATCCGGATCAGCTGCTTCTTTTCGCCGATGCCGCGCAGCAGGGCGACGATCTCCCTGCGTGACTCGACTTCGAAGTCATGCCAGTTCTCTAGTCCCGCATCGCTAAATTGTTGCATCAGTACCAGCCGTTGCTCTTATGGGTCGATGGATAGGGCTGCGTTCGGCGGGGCTGGCAGATCCCCTCCAGACTTTTGCGCAGATTCAATATGATATAGCCACGCAAGAAGTTCCGCAATCGCCCGATACAGGACCGGCGGAATCTGCCGGTCGAGGTCGACTTCCATGAGTAAAGCGACAAGTTCTTTCGATTCGTGCACGAACACGCCGGCCTCCCGGGCACGCCCGATGATCTGCTCGGCCAGCAGTCCCTTGCCCTTGGCCACCACCTTGGGCGCCGGGTCGCCGCCCTGGTAGGCCAGCGCCACCGCCGACTGTTGCTTCTTGCTGGGCGCTTCCTCAGCCATCGCGCTCTCCCGCGGCGCGCACCGTCAGCGAGGACAGCGGCGCGCCGGCCGCTTCCAGCGCCGCCGCCAGCGTGGCGGCCTGGCTGCGCAGCAGGCCGCCCACCTCGCCGGAGCCGGCTTCGAGCGCGATGCGCAACTGGCCGCCGGCCAGCGTCACGGTGGCGCCGATCTCACCGAGTTGCGGGAAGCGCAGGCGCAGCCCGCTGCGCCAGCCCGGCGCGGCCGCTTCGCCTTGCTTGGCGCGGCTGTCGGGCGCGTCCTTTTCGATTTCCCACTGCATCTGCTGGCCCGGCCAGACCTGGCCCAGCCACGCCACGCGGCCCTGTTCGCCGGCCGACAACTGCAGGTTGATGAACTGGGCGGTGGCCGGATCGGCCGCCGGCGCCGCTCCGCGCGGGCCGGCCTCGGGCGCCGGCGCGCGCTGCATCTGCGGCTCCTGCGCCAGCTCGGCCAGCGTGCGCTTGCCGTCGGCCCAGTCGGCCACATGCGATTCGTAGAACAGGCCGCTCTTGCCGATCGCGTCCTTGAGCGCGGCCGCCAGGTATTCGGGCTGGACCGTGGGCGCGCCGACCAGCGGGCTGCGCGCGATGATCGCGGTCGGCGGGTTCTCGCTCTTGAGCGCGGCGGTCAGCACGCTGGCGATGGCCTTGCCGGCGTCGCTCAGCGCGGCCGGCGCGCTGCGCGGGTCGAGTGCGGGCAGCTGGTCGGCCGGGGTCAAAGGCGCTTTCTCGAGCAGCGCGGCGGCCAGCGAGGTGGGGCGCGCAGCGGCGGGATCGGCGCCGGCGGCCGCGGGCAGGGGGGGCGCGCTGCCGCTGGCGGCGGGCAGGCCGGCGGCGGCTAGCGTGATGCCGGGGAGCGCGGCGCCGGACAGGGCCGCGCCAGGCAAGGCGCTTGCGGCCAGGGCCGCTCCGCTCGGTGCGGTGCCGGACGGCGCGGCGCCCGGCACGGCTGCGCCCGGCAGGGAGGCGCCGGGCAGGCCGCCCGGGGCGGCGCCGCTCGCCGTGGCGGCCGACGGCACGGTGCCGCCCTCGAGGTAGACCAGCGGTGCGGCGCGCGCGGCGGCGGCGCCGGCCGGGCCGGGCGGCAGCGCCGGACCGGCTTCGGCATAGGCGCGGCCGGCCTGGCCGCTGCCGATTTCAAAGGTGGGACGGGGTGTCAGCGCGACCAGGGTCAGCGCGACTTGGCTGCCGACCTGGGCGCCGGGCGGCAGCAGCATGCGGGCCGAGGCGTCCGCGACCCGGACGATGAAGCTGCCGTCGGTCAGTTTCGACAGCACCTCGCCCTGCATCGATTTGCCGACCAGCCCGGCGAGCGAGCGTTGAAAGGCTTCCTGGCGCGCATCGCCGACCCCTTCGAGCGGGGTGAGCGCCTCGGCGTGGCCGACCGGGCTGACCGTGATGATGTCGGCGCGCGGCAGCATGGCGCAAGCCCGGCTTAGACGCTGCCGTAGGCGCGGGCGAGGCGGCGCTCGGCGCCGGTGTTGTTGATCAGGGCCGACAGATGGCGCATCCAGGGCATGGTCAGGTCGCGGATCTTACGGTCGTCGTCGAGCATCTTGCGGATCGCTTCGACCTTGCGCTCGCGGCTGGCGCCCTCCAGCGCGAGCGGCGCCTCCTGCTGCTTGAGGCGGGTCACGTGGGCCGCGCATTGCTGCTCGAGCTGGGTCAGGCGCTCCCATTCGCCGCTGCCGGCCGCTGCCACCATCTGCTCGGTGAGCGCGACCATCGCTTCATATACCGACACAATTTCTTGGCTAGTCATCATGGATCAGGCGCTCGCGTGGGTAGGGGTAGTCGGTTTGTTGGCGCTGGCCGCAGCCTGCTCGAGCGCGGTGCTGTCGCCGATCGCGTCCCAGGCGCCGCGCAGTTCCGACAGCAGATGGCGCACTTCTTCCAGCAGCTCGACCTGGTTCCTGAGGTTGGCCTCGATCAGGCGCGTGCCCATGTACTCGTACAGCGCGTCGAGACTCTCGGCGATGGTGCCGCCGGCCTTCTTGTCGAGGCTGGCGCGCAGGCCGCTGTCGATGATCAGGATGGCGTGCGAAATCGCCGCGCCCTTGGCCGGGATGCTGCCCGCCTTCATGTGCATGATGGCCGAGTTGACCGACACCAGCGCGCCATCGAACAGCATGACGATCAGCTTGTGCGGGCTGGCCGCGGTGACGCCGGTCTCCATGCCGACGTTGGCATAGGCGTTGACGCCCTTTTGCGTGGATCCAAACATGCGGGGAATCTCCTGTTACTTTGTTGTGGTTTGCGCTGCCATCGCGGCAAATTGTTGCGTCAGGAACGACGAGGTAGCGTTCATGCTGGAAATGGAGGTGTCCAGCGCGGTGTACTGCGCACGGTAACGCGCTTCGATGTCGACCAGGCGCGAACTGAAGTCGGCTTTCTGCTTGTTGATGTCGGTGATGGTCGCGTTGAGGCCGTTGGTGCTGCCGGCGATGAAGCCGCTGCTGCCGAGGTAGTTGTTGGTCAGGTTGTTCAGCTGGTAGGCGTAGCCCTGGGAAAAGCCGACCGTGCCGCGGTCGCCGGTCGCGCCGCCGGTCACCTGGATCTTCAGGCCGGCGGCGTCCGAGCCGGCCGAGCCGGTCAGGAACTGGCCCGAGCCGGTGGCCGGTTGGCCGCCCAGGGTGCCGGCGATGTCGACCCCGTCGACCGGGACGGCGGCGCCGAAAATGTCGCTGACCGCCGTGCCCGAGATGGACGAGATGCTGATGTTCGAGATCGAGCCGTAGCTCGACGACACCACGTTGAGCTTGCCGTTGGCGTCGATCGTGGCATTCGCCGACAGGCCGTTGGCGGAAAAACCGCTGGCGCCGTTGATCGCCGACTGCACCAGCGTGGCCAGCGGGGCCGGGGTGTAGCTGCCGGCCGCCAGCGACACCGTGGCGCTGCGGTTGGCGGTGACCGGATCGGTCTGGTTCAGCGTGACCGACCACTGGGTGTTGGCCGCGATCACGGTGGTCGGGCCGACCGCGTTGTCGCCGGTCAGCGCGCCCTGGCTGGCCAGCGTGGTCACTTGCAGCGCATAGTCGCCCGGCTGGGTGGCCGAGGTCGAGCTCGAGAAGCTGACCAGGCTGTCGCTGGCCTTGCCGACCGCGGCGAACAGGCCGGCGATGTCGGAGAAATTATTGGTGATGGCCGACTGCAGCTTGGTCGAGTCGACGGTCAGCGTGCCGTCCTTCTGGAACGCGATCCCCACTTGCGACAAGTTGGTCAGGCCGCCGGTCAGGCCGGTGATGCCGACCGATAATTGTTTGCGCAACTGGGCCTGCAGCGTCTGCACGGTCGAGTCGCCCAGCAGGGGACCGGCCTGCTTGGTGTCCGGGTTGAAGCCGCTGACGGTCGAGATCGCCGTGCTCAGGTCGTTGTAGGCCTTGACGAAGGCGTTCACGCCGTTGGTCACCGAGGCGGTGTCCTTGGCCACCACCAGGCTGGCGCTGCCGACCGTGCCGACGGTCAGGTTGACGCCCTGGATGGCGCCGGTGACGGAGGTGGTTTCGCTGCTGACCGGAATGCCGTTGACGTTGAGCAGGGTGCTCTGGGCCGCGGTGTTTTGCTGCAGGCTCTGGGTCCCGCCCGGATCGTAGCCCAGCAGCGACTGCAAGGCGGCGTCGGGTGCGCCGCCGCTATCGCCCGACAGCGTGATCTTCATGCTGGAATTGGCGCCGGTCTTGGTCGAACTGAGCACCAAGTGGTTCGGCGTGGCGCTGCCGTCCGACACGATGGTTGCGGTGACCCCGATATTGGCCTTGTTGATCGCGTCGCGTATCCCTTGCAGCGAGTTGTTGGTGCTGTCGATGAGCACCGTGCCGCTGACCTGGTTGGCGTCCTGGTTGAAGCTCGCGCCGCTGTAGGTGCCGCCGCTGCCGGCGCTCAGGCCGGCCAGCGCCGGGTTGGTGCCGCCGACGGTGATCGGGCTGGCGTCGGCCGAGGCCAGCGTGATGCTGCTGCTGGCGGTGAGCAGCGAGCCGGTGTTGGCGCTGGCCGAGGTCTTGCCCAGGCCGCCGCTTACGCTGCCGCTGACCGCTTCGGCGACCTTCAGGTTGGAGCCGTCGGCGGCGCTAAATTGCAGGGTGCCGGCGGCGGCCGAGCCGGTGAAGGTGATGTTGGCCGCGGCCAGCGCATCGGTCACGCCGTTCGCGCCGCTCAGCGTCGCGTCGATCGCGGCGGCGCTCACGCCATTGCCGGCGGCCACGCCGCTGCCCTGGGCCGCGATTTGCACCCCGCCCACGCTCAGGTTGTAGGTGCCGAGGCCGCTGGTGTCGACGTCGCCGAAGCTGGAGGCGCCGGCCGCGCCGAACAGGGTGGCGCTGGTGACGGTCGGCGCGGCGGTGGCGCTGACCCCGGTGGTGTTGATCTGGGCGTTGATGGCCGCGGCCAGCGCTTGCGCGCTGCGGGTCGAACCGTCGGTGGCGATGGCGGTGCCGTTGATGGTGAGCGTGCCGTTGCTGATGCCGCTGGCGATCACGCCGGGGCTCAGGGCGGTGCCGGACAAACCGTAGGAGCCGCCGCTGATGTTGCCTAGCTGGAACGACAAGGTGGTGCTGATGCCCAGCCCGACCGCCGAGGTGACGCTGGTCAGGCCGCTCGAGGCCAGCGTCTGGGCCTGCGCGATCTGGGTCACGTTCACGCTGTAGTTGCCGGGCACGGCCTGGTTGGTCGCGGTGCCGACCATCACGTTGGTGTTGGTGGAGGTGGCGTTGGCCGATTGGAAGCTGCTGATCGAGGTCAGGCTCGCCAGCGAGCTCTGGAAGGAACTGAGGGCGCCCGAGAGTTGTCCCATCGCCGTCAGCTTCGCGGTGTAGCTGGCGATCTTGTTGTCGTAGGTGGTCAGCGGCTGCGCCTCGACCGCCATCAGCTTGGAGACAATGCCGTTTACATCCAGATTCGAGCCGATGCCGGGTGACGAGATGGCCATTCTTTACTCCAAACGAAAGCAACAGTATGAGCCATTATCGGCTGTTTCAAACAGGACTTGAGAAGGGGGTTTATGGGCTATTTCCGCGCCCGCTTGCATGGTCGGCGCGCTCGGGCAGCGCGGCGCCCGAGGCAGGCGCGGGCGCTCCGGCGCGCGGCGCCGCTCAGGCGGTTTGTTTGATCAGCAAGCCGCTGACCTTGTCGAGCGCCTTGGCGATGTCCAGCGCTTCCGGGGTCGGGATCTGGCGCAGCACTTCCTTGGTTTTCTGGTCGATCACTTTGACGATGGTGCGGTGGCTGTCCTGGTCGACCGTAAAGACCACGTCTTGCGACAGGGTCTGCAGCGATTTGTTGATGTTGGCGACCGCTTCCTTGATCTGGGCCTGGGTCGGCACCGGTGCGGCCTTCTCGACCGCGGTGGCGGTGTCGACGGCGCTGGCAGGGGCGCGCGCAGGCGGCGCTGCGGCGGCGGTATCGGCGATGTGGCGGTCCGAGGTCTGGACCGGAGATGAGCTGATCGAGGGAATGCTCATGATGCTTCCTTTGTGAAAATTCCCCGGCTGAAAGATTCAGCCGGGGAACCGGGGGCAACTAGCCTACTGCCGCTAATTGTGATCCTCGGCTTAACGCAGCAGGGCCAGCACGCCGTTCGGCAGCGAGTTGGCTTGCGCCAGGATCGCGGTACCGGCTTGTTGCAGGATCTGGCCGCGGGTCAGGTTGGCCGTTTCCGCTGCGAAGTCGGTATCCTGGATACGGCTACGTGCAGCGGACAGGTTTTCCGAAGTCGACTGCAGGTTGCTGATGGTCGAGGCGAAACGGTTCTGGATCGCGCCCAGTGCCGCACGGCCGTTGCTGATCGAGGTCAGTGCCGAGTCGACGGTGGCCAGTGCCGCGGTGGCGCCGGCGGCGGTGCTGATGTCGATCGACGAGACGGCCGCCAGCGAGCTACCGACTTGCGCGCCGGTCAGCAGGGTGGTGCCGGTGTCGGTCGAGAGCGAGAAGCCGCTGGACGAGTTGAAGGCGACCTTGCCGCCGACAATCGCGACGTCGCCGACGCTGCCGTTGGCGGCGATGGTGGCTGCCGCGCTGGTGGTCGGCGTGGCGGCGGTGCCGTCGCCTTCCTGGATCGAGGCGCCGGTCAGGCCGCCCGCTGCGCTCAGGTTGCCGACCTTGATGTCGTCGCCGGTGGAGTTGCTCAGCACCAGGTGGCCGCTCTTGTCGGCGGTCGCCGTGATGCCGGTCGAGCCGCTCTGGGCGTTGACGGCCTGGGCGATCGCGCTCAAGTCCTGGCTATCGGACACGGTGGCCGAGATCGTCACCGTGTGGTCGGTCAGCGTACCGCCGCTGTTGGTCGAGACGTTGGAGCCGACCAGCTTGAACGAGACCGCGCCGGCGCTCACGCCGGAAATGGTGGCCGTGGCGCTGGCCGTGGCGGTCACGCCGGTGGTCGACGACTTGCCATTGACGGCTGCCGCCACGTCCTTGGCGGTCGAGCCTGCCGCCAGCACGCCGGTGGTGGCGGTGGCGCCGTTGCCGGCGATGGTCAGGGTCTGGGCCGCGAAGCCGTTGAGCGAGGTGGCAGGCAGGGCGGTGCCGCCGCTGGTGGTGTTGCCTTCGAAGTCTTGCGAGGCGGTGGCGAGCACGGCCGACGCGAGCGCCGAGCCGGTCGCGGCAGGCGCGGCGGCGGTCGAGGCGTTGGTGTTCACGAAGTTGTTGCCGATGTCGCTAGCCTTGGCGCTAGCGATCGTCACGCCGATGCTTTGGCCGGCATTCGCGCCGACCTGGAACTGGGTATTCGTCAGCGAACCGTCGAGCACGTTCTGGCCGTTGAACTGGGTGGTGTTGGCCACGCGATTCAATTCCTGGCTCAGCTGGGTTGCTTCGGCGTTCAGCGAGGCGCGGTCGGAAGCGGAGTTACTACCGTTGGCCGATTGCACTGCCAGGTCGCGGATGCGTTGCAGCAGGTCGCCGGCGGTCGCCAGGCCACCCTCAGCCGTTTGAGCGAGCGAGATGCCGTCGTTGGCGTTACGTGCCGCCTGGTCGAGGCCGTTAATCTGCGAGGTGAAGCGCTGGGAAATTGCCAAGCCCGCGGCGTCGTCCTTCGCGCTATTGATGCGCAGGCCGGACGACAGACGTTGCAAGGACGTCGCCAGGGCGCTTTGCGACACGTTCAGGTTGCGTTGCGCATTCAGCGAGGCAAGGTTGGTATTGATCGTTGAGGTCATCTTAATTCTCCAGACTCTTTGGTTCGGGGTGGGCTACATGCCACATTTCACTTTGGTCTGCCACGTTGTTCCGAGGCACTCAAACCGCTGTTGAGTCAGGTAACGGTGGCCCAGGCAAAAAGTTGATGGAGAAAAACAGTAATTTATTTGATTTTCCCCACTTCAATTACCCGGATGTATCCCGTTAAACGACAGCCTGGCACGAATCTTTAGGGTGAAAATAATTTTATTTTTGCACTCGGGGAAGCGCCACGGCCGCCGGTTTGTGCTGGCGGCATGACAACAAGATGCTATATTTGCAATCTGAAATGCCTAACCGACAAGGAACAAGCGCCATGAAACGCCTGCTGCTGCTCTCGCTCCTGCTGGCCGCCACCGCGGCCGGCGCCGCCGAATCCGAACTGCATGCCGCGATCGCGCGCGACTACCAGGCCAAGCTGGCGCCGCTGTTCGAACACCTGCACCGCCATCCCGAGCTGTCTTTTCTCGAAGTCAATACAGCCAGGCGCATGGCGCAGGAATTGCGCGCGGCCGGCTTCGAAGTCACCGAGGGCGTGGGCGGCACCGGCGTGGTGGCCCTGCTCAAGAACGGCACCGGCCCGCTGGTGATGCTGCGCGCCGACATGGACGGCTTGCCGGTCGAGGAAAAGTCGGGCCTGCCGTATGCCTCGACCGTGGTGCAGAAAGATACCGCCGGACGCCTGTCGCCGGTCGCGCATGCCTGCGGCCACGATGTGCACATGACCAGCCTGGTCGGCACCGCGCACCAGATGGCGGCGCGGCGCGGCCAGTGGTCGGGCACCCTGATGCTGATCGCCCAGCCGGCCGAGGAACGCACCGGCGGCGCGCTGGCGATGCGCAAGGACCAGATCTGGAGCCGCTTCGGCCAGCCCGACTACGCGCTGGCGCTGCACGTGAGCAGCGAGGCCGAGGAGGGCAAGATCGACGTCTCGGAGGCGCCGTACTCGGGCGTCGATACGCTCGAGATCACGATCCACGGGGTCGGCACCCACGGCGCCTCGCCGCATTTGGGCAAGGATCCGATCGTGCTGGGCGCGCAGATCGTGCTGGCGCTGCAGACCATCATCACGCGCGACCTGGCGCCGCGCGAGCCGGGCCTGATCACGGTCGGCTCCTTCCATGGCGGCAGCAAGTCGAACATCATCGGCGACAAGGCGGTGCTGGAATTGACGGTGCGTACCGAAAGCCCGGAGGCGCGCGAGCTGGTGCTGAAAGCCATCACGCGCGTCACGCTGAACACGGCGCGCGCGGCCGGCGTGGCCGAGACCATGCTGCCGGAGATTAAGGCCACCGATGCGCCGGCGCCGCCCATCGTCAACGACGTCGCGCTCAGCAACCGGCTCAAGAAGGTGTGGGCCGCGCAGCTCGGGCCCGGCATTTTCAGCACCCGCTACAAGCGCGGCGGGATGGGGGCGGAAGACTATCCGGCCCTGGTCAACGCGCCCACGATTCCCAGCGTGTATTTCCGGATCGGCGGCACCGCGGAGGCGGCCTTCGCGGCGGCCGACAAGGGCGGCCCGGCGATCGCGGCCAACCACAGTCCGCTGTTCCGGATCGAGCCCGACCTGACCATCCGCACCGGGGTCGAGACCAGCGTGTTGGCGCTGCTCGACCTGTTGAAGAAATAGCCCGTCGTCCTCCCCACCGGGGAGAACGACTTCCCGCGCAGGCGGGAACCCAT